>Ga0207885_100021_pt1 | contig 257507 bp, 242 predicted proteins | sample LinPmetageLP31_FD_184047 | JGI IMG/M metagenome (GOLD analysis project Ga0207885, IMG submission 184047) | Marine viral communities from the Pacific Ocean - LP-31 (SPAdes) | ecosystem: Environmental > Aquatic > Marine > Oceanic | place: Pacific Ocean | collected 2009-08-23 | reverse complement strand
CCAGCGGCTATTATGGCAGCGATAGCTTCGCCTATACCGCCACGGGGCCGGGCGGCACCTCGGCCGCTGCCACCGTGACGCTGACCGTCGCGACACCTGCCGCCCCAACCGTTGCCGCCAAGAGCGCCAGCGTTGGCTATAACACCGCCACCCCGATCGACCTGACCGCCTCGGTCAGCGGTGTGCACTCAAGCCTCACCGTCAGCTCAGCGCCTGCGCACGGCACCACCAGCATTGCTGGCGATGTCATCACCTACACCCCGACGAGCGGCTATTATGGCAGCGACAGCTTCGCCTATACCGCCACGGGGCCCGGCGGCACCTCGGCCGCTGCCACCGTCACGCTCACCGTCGCCACGCCTGCGCTTGCGATCACGCAAACCAGCTTGCCGGCGGGCCAGCAGGACGTCGCGTATAGCGTATCGCTGACGGCGTCTGGCGGAACGGCACCCTATACCTTTGCGGTGACGGGCGGCGCGCTGCCATCTGGCCTTGCCCTCGCAACGAACGGAACACTCGCCGGAACGCCCACCGCAAACGGATCGTTCAGCGTGACGATCACCGCTTCGGACAGCTCCACCGGCGACGGGCCGAGCCGGGTCAGCCAGACCTTCAGCTTGCAGATCGCGTTGCCCGCGCCGCCCGTCGTCCGCGACACCTCCGTCGCCGTTACGCAGACCGTCACCAACAATCAGCCAGCCTCGATCGACCTCAGCACTTTGATTTCGGGCAACGTCACCGACGTGACGATCGCTACGCCCCCGCAGCACGGCACCGTGGTGATCCAGCGGACCGGTACAAGCTTCACCGGCGTGTCGATCGCCAACCCCCTGCAACCAGGCGCGGTGGGGCTCGAGCGGAGCGCTGCCGTTGCCACCCCGACCCTGCCCCTGGGCGCGACCGTCGCAGCCCCCCGCTTTGTCGCGGTCTACACCCCGACCCCCGGTTACCAGGGACCTGATCGCTTCACGTTCACAGCGGTCGGGCCCGGCGGCAGCTCGACCTTCGCGACGGTGGACATCACGGTGAAGGGGACCGCACCGGTCGCCGCGAATCTGGTAACGACGACCGACCAGAATCAGCCGGTCACGGTCGATATTTCGAGCGGTGCTGTCGGCGGACCGTTCACGCAAGCCGCCATCGTCAGTGTGTCGCCAGCCGACTCCGCGACGGCGACCCTCATCGCCGACGGCACGGCCTCCGCGCGGACCTATCGCTTGCAGATCCAGCCCAGCCCCCGCTTCAGCGGAACGACGGTCGTGACCTATACGATCGGCAACACGTTCGGGATGTCGGCGGCGGCCACCGTCACCGTCACCGTGAAGGGTCGCCCCGACCCCTCGGCCGACCCGGTCGTGCGCGGGTTGATCGATGCGCAAGACACCGCGACCCGCGATTTCGCCCGGGCGCAAATCGAGAACTTCGGTCGCCGCAACGAACAGCTCCATGGCGGCGGTGGCAGCACCGGCAACAACCCGATCGGGATCACACTCGGCAGCAGTGATGGCGGCACCTTCCGGCGCCCCGGCCGGTTCGACGGGATCGCCCCCGAAACCGCGCTCAAGATGGAACATGCCAATGAAGTGATGGGAGCCGAAGGCCTGCGCGTTTCCTCAACCGGGACTCTGCAGCCGGGTGCCTCGCCAACGGGCGTGACGGGCGCGATGGGATTACGGACCCCAACCGGTTCCCGCAGTGGCATGGCGACCGGCTCTGCGACGTCCGCCAGCACCGCAGCCGCTGTCGGAGCGGTGGCCGACGAGAGTGGCGACACCGGACCGCGCAAGATCGGGTCGATCGCGATCTGGAGCGGCGGCGCGATCAGTGTCGGGACGCGCGACGCGACGACGCGCCGCACCAAGCTGTCGATCTCGAGCTCGGGCTTGAGCGCGGGTGCCGACCTGAAACTGTCGGACGATCTCACGGTCGGCGCGGGCGGCGGCGGCGGCGAAGAGCGCACGCGGGTCGGCACCGCCGATGCCGGCCATCTGACCGCCGACACCTGGGTCGGGGCCGCTTATGGCAGCTTCAGGCCCACGCCTGGTGCCTTTATCGACGGGGTTTTGGGATATGGCGATCTCTCGTTCAACACACGGCGCGCGGCGCTTGGCGGGTCGCTGGCCGTCGGTCACCGCAACGGGTCGATGCTGTTCGGATCGTTGAGCGCGGGAATCGACCAAAGCACCGGGCGGCTCAGCTATTCGCTCTACGGACGCGCCGAGTATCTCAACGCCAAGCTCAGGGCCTATGCCGAGACCGGAGCCGGGGTCTACAGCCTGACCTTCGATCCTCGCACGCTCGAATCGTTGACCAGCGTTGCCGGCGGCCGGGCGACCCTGCACCTTGGTGCCTTTGCGCCCCGTGCCCGGTTCGAATGGCGTCACGAGTTCAATCAAGCCAGTCCGCAGTTGCTGGACTATGCCGATCTCGGGGGCCCATCGCAGTACAGCATCACCAATAACGACTGGCTGCGGGACGAGGTCCAGTTCGAAATCGGGCTGGGAATCAACCCCGGCGACGGCTGGACCACCGGAATCGACTTGGGTGGAAGGGGCGGCCCCGGCTCGCGATCGATGACGGTGCGCGTATCGGCGACAAAGAAGTTCTAAGCCGCGATCGGCACCGATCCGACGCGCGCTAGATCTTCCCTCGCCATCAGCGGCGCGGCGCGGCATGAGGGGCGGATGATCACGCTCTATCTCGCGCGCGCCGACAATGGCGTCATCGGTGCCGAGGGTGCCTTGCCCTGGCACCTCCCGGCCGATCTCAAGCGTTTCAAGGCGCTGACGATGGGCACGCCGATGGTGATGGGGCGCAAGACCTTCGAGAGCTTCCCGGCCCCCCTGCCCGGTCGTCGCCATATCGTGCTGACCCGCGATCGCGACTGGTCCGCGCCGGGTGCCGAGGTGGCCTATTCGGTCGACGCTGCATTGGCGTTGGCGGGCGACGGGGACGTCGCGGTAATCGGCGGGGCCGAAATCTTCGCGCTGTTTACCCCTTTGGCGGACCGGGTCGAACTGACCGAGGTTCACTTGATGCCCGCAGGCGACGCGATCGTTCCGGCGTTTGCGGGCTGGCACGAAACCGCGCGCGAAGACCATCCCGCCGAGGGCACGCGCCCGGCCTATAGCTTCGTGACGCTGGACCGGCCCTAATCGCCATCTGCGGGCTTGCTCCCGCCGCCAGCGCGCAGCATATCAAGCGCTGGATCGGACACGGCAAAGGCGTCGATACAAGTCCGGCATGACGGGGAGCGACTTCGATGCGCAGGATCTTGCTGGCCGTACTGGGCCTGGTGCTGGTTGCCGCGCTTGCCTTTTTCACGCTCGCCCCCGGCATCGTCGAACGGTCGATGAACCAGGTGGTCGCGATCCCGCTCAAAATCACGCCGCGCGCCCGCGCGCTGCACGCGACCCTGCAAATCGCCGACATGCACGCCGACACGTTGCTGTGGCAGCGTAGCCTGCTCGACCGGTCGGAGCGCGGGCAAATCGATCTGCCACGCCTGCTGGCTGGCAATTATACGCTGCAAGTGTTCTCCTCGGTGACCAAGACGCCCAAGGGCCAGAATTACGACGCGAACCCGTCCGATACCGACAATATCACCGCGCTCGCCATCGCCGATCTGCAGCCCCCGCGCACCTGGGGATCGCTGCTGCAACGCTCGCTGTGGCACGCACAAAAGCTGGATCGCTACGCGGCTGCGTCAAACGGTCAGTTGCGGGTGATCCGCTCACCTGCCGATCTCGACCGGCTGCTGGCGGATCGCGCGGGCGGGAAAAAGGTGGTCGGCGGGATGCTCTCGATCGAGGGCCTGCAAGATCTTGAGGGCAAGCTGGCCAATCTCGATGTCCTGTATCGCGCCGGTTTCCGTATGGCGGGGCTCGCGCACTTCTTCGACAATGAAGTGGCGGGGTCGATGCACGGCGAGGCCAAAGCCGGGCTTACCCCGCTCGGTCGGCAGGTGGTGCGACGGATGGAGGCGCTCGGCATGGTCGTCGACGTCGCGCATTCCAGCCACGCGACGATTGCCGAAGTGCTGGCGATGGCACAGCGCCCGGTCGTCGCCAGCCATGGCGGCGTGCAGGCGACCTGCAAGGTCAACCGCAACCTGACCGATGACGAGATTCGCGGCATCGCCCGCACCGGCGGCGTGATCGGGATCGGCTATTGGGATGCGGCGATCTGCTCGACACAGCCCGCCGCCGCCGCTGCTGCGATTGCGCATGTGCGCGATGTGGCGGGGATCGATCATGTCGGGCTGGGATCGGACTTCGACGGCGCGGTGACCACGGGCTTTGACGCCAGCCAGTTGGCCGCCGTGACGCAGGCACTGATCGATCACGGCTTCAGCGACGGCGACATCGCCAAGGTGATGGGCGGCAATGTCCTGCGCGTCCTCAAGGCCGGGATCGCCCCTAGCGCAGCCGCAAACCGGGCCGTATAGCGCGCTCATGCAGCGGCTCGACGGCGGCTCGGTGGTTCCCGCAGCCTTGCGCGCGGGGATCGTCGCGCTTGGCAATTTCGATGGATTTCACCTTGGCCACCAGGCGGTGGTCGGTCGCGCGGTGGAACGCGCGCGCGCGGAGGGTCGCCCGGCGCTGGTCGCCACTTTCGATCCGCATCCCGTACGCCATTTCCGTCCCGACACCGCCCCGTTCCGCCTGACCACGCTCGACCAGCGCGAGCGGCTGTTCGCCGAAGCCGGGGCCGATGCGATGATCGTCTTCCAGTTCGATACGGCACTCGCCGCGCTGAGTGCGGTGGAGTTCGTCGGCGACCGGCTGCTCGACACGATCGGCATCGGCGGAGTCGTAACGGGCGAGGACTTCACCTTCGGCAAGGCCAAGAGCGGCACGGTCGCGGTGCTGGCCGATCTCGGCCGCAAGAACGGCTTTTCGGTCGATACCGTCGGCCCGGTCATGCTCGACGGAGAACCCGTCTCCTCGAGCCGAATCCGCGCGCTGCTGGAGGCGGGGGACCCACGTGGCGCGGCACGGCTGCTGACGCGCCCGTTCGCGGTGGCGGGCACGGTGCAGCATGGCGACAAGCTCGGCCGTACGATCGGCTATCCCACCGCCAATCTCGATATGGGCAGCTATTTGCGCCCGGCTTATGGCATCTATGCCGTGCGCGGGCGCTTGCCCGACGGGCGCGTGCTCGATGGCGCAGCCAATCTCGGCATTCGCCCGAGTTTCGATCCCCCCAAGGAATTGCTCGAGCCGTTCTTCTTCGATTTTTCCGAAAATCTCTATGGCCAGACGATCGAGGTCGCCTTGATCGAGTATCTGCGGCCCGAAGCGAAATTCGACACGCTCGACGCGCTCACGGCGCAAATGGAACAGGATTGCGCGCGGGCGAAGGTCATCCTGGCCGAGGAGCCGCGATAAGCGCCGACACCGCAAAAGGGGCCGACATTGCTGCCGACCCCCTGTCGCCTCATCCGAATGCGCTGGACACTGCCCGGGAAGGAAGCGTCCGCGCCATTCAGTCTTGGCGGCTCGCCTCGACCGCGCCCAGAGGACATCGACCGACGCGTTTCGGCGATCTTCGGCCCATCGCCCTCTCCCCGTGAAAGAAGGGGCGCGCGGACCGTCCGTCACCTACATCCTGCCCCTTCGTCGCGGAACGACCGGGCCAGGATATATTTGGAAGGGCGTCTCGTAATCGCCGGTGAAGCGCCTTGCCTGCGCAAAGCGACGCCGCACGATCCTTGCCATCCTTCCGCTGCTGACCGATCGCAGGTTTCCGAGCGGCACCATACCATCTCTCGCAGCATAAGTAGCTGATGTTTCTTCGGTTTCCCGCTTCTTCATCCGCTGCTTACAATCCAGATGCTGTCATGGGCCGCGAGTCGCGCCAAGCCCTGAAATGACCAGGCCACCCTGTGAATACTGTGGATAACGGGGATAATATCGCGCGCGTAAAGCAGGCTGCCTTCGCCCTACATTTACCTGAACACACGGTTATTTCAGGTTCATGAAACTTAAGTACAATCGAGATCGTTACGTTAGCGAGATTGATTCAAAGCAAGTCGCACCTCATGGGAGAAAATCATATGCGTACCTTCATCCTCGCGCTCAGCGCTGCCGCCGTCGCGATTCCTGCCACCATGGTCGTCCCGACCACGCAGGCCGAGGCACGCCGCCACCATTATCAGCCGCGTGAATATCAGGGCCGCGACGGGCGTCGCTATTGCCGCCATTCCGATGGGACCACCGGTCTGATCGTCGGCGGCGTCGGCGGCGCGCTGCTGGGCAATTCGGTCGCTGGCCATGGCGACAAGACCTTGGGCACCGTGCTCGGCGGCGTCGCTGGTGCCTTCGGCGGACGGGCGATTGATCGTGCCAGCACGGCGGACCGTCGCTGCAACTAAGCAACGTCACACGATGACCCTATATCAGGCGCGGACCAGCAACGGTCCGCGCCTTTTTATTGGAGAATGAGCATGACGACACGCAGCGGATCGGCCAGCTATGACGGTTTTGGCAAGGACGGCAAAGGCCATGTCTCCACGCAATCGGGCGTCCTGTCGGACACGCAATATGGCTTCAGCAGCCGTTTCGAAGACGGCATCGGCACAAACCCCGAGGAATTGATCGCTGCGGCGCATGCGAGTTGCTTCACCATGGCACTCAGCTTCGCGCTGGCCGGTGCCGGTTTCAGCGCCGGCAAGCTGGAGACGACCGCGAAGGTGACGCTCGACAAGGATGGCGACGGTTTCTCCATCACCAAATCCGCGCTCGACCTGAAGGCGACCATCGCCGACATTTCGCCCGAGCAATTCGAGGCAATTGCCGCCGGTGCCAAGGCGAATTGCCCGGTGTCGAAAGTTCTCAATGCCGAAATCACGCTAACCCACTCTCTCAACGCGTAATTACGGCAAGAAATTCGACGACGGTCTTTCCTTGCGGGGGCGTGAACGCAGTGTAGTTTTGCGTTCACGCAACCTCGTGCGTGCCGGTGTGTTCTGTCCATGATCCAACACGGATTACCGCAAGGAGCATTTTGCATGCGCACGTTTTTTCTCGCCGCCGCCATGGCCGCGACCGCCCTGTCCGCGCTTCCCGCCACCGCGCAGGACTATCGCGGCGACCGCCAGGACCAGCGCGGCGATCGACCCGATCAACGCGCCGACCCGCGTAATGACGGTCGCGATCACCGCGATGAGGGGCGCGACCGTCGCGATGACGGCCGTGATCGCGGCGACCACCGTCGTGACGACCGTCGGGCCAACTGGCAGCAATATCGCAGCTATGATTACAATCGCTACGAGCCGGGCCAGCGCACCTATTATGCCGACCGTTATTATCGCGATGGCCGCTATTACCAGCCGCGCCGTCTCGGCCGGAACGACCGCATCTATCGCGGCAGCGACAACCGTTATTATTGCCGTCGCAGCGATGGCACCACCGGGCTGATCATCGGCGGCCTGACCGGCGGCCTGCTCGGCAATAGCCTGGCGGGTGGCGGTTCGCGCACGCTCGGCACCTTGCTCGGCGGCGGTGCGGGCGCGCTGCTCGGCCAGTCGATCGATCGCGGCAAGGTCATCTGCCGCTAAAGCCTCTTTGGCGACAAAACGAACGGCCCGGCGCGCCCGCGTCGGGCCGTTTGCCGTTACAGCAAGCCACCACCAAGGATCAGGCGAACCACCGCAACGACGATAACGAAAATATTGAAGTTACGGCCACTCTTATGCCCCGATAAAACACCGATGGCCGCGCCGACCACCGCGATCGGCAGCGCGAGATAATTGGCGATTCCGAAAAACGGCACCAGCCCGACCAACGCCACCGGCAGCGCCAACAGGCCCACCAGAATCGAGAAGAGATTGACGACAAAGCCCATGCGCGGATCATGACGCCCCCCGCTGCCGCGCGCAACCGACGATGGCACCGCGCCGCTATGCCCAACGATTTTTTAACCGAACCCGGTGCAAAAGCGGAGACCGATATTGGAGCTTTCGATCGATGGTCCGCATCCGCCTCCGCATCCTGAGCGCCGTGGCTTTGCCGCTCGCTCTGCTGGCGTGCGGCAAGCGCGATGACGACCGCAATCTCGATTCGCTCGATAACGAACTGGTCGAGGCGGGCTCGGGCAACGCCAATGTCAGCGACCCGGCGATGACCGCGGCGCTGCACGACCAGATCATGGTCGATCCCGCGCTCACCCAACATGCCAATGCGGACAGCGTCCGACCACCGGCACAGCCGTATTCGGGCGGCGTACCGCCAACCGGCATCGCACAGCCGCCGGGCAGAACCCCCGGATCCGCCGGAGCCTCCACCAGCGAAACGATCAAATCCGCCCCAGCGCCGAGCAAGGATTGCCCCGGCTGCACCGCCGCCCGCGAATCACTGACGTTGGGCGCGCTCGCCGCGCGCCAGACGAACCGCCGCACCAGCGCCTGCGCTGGCGCACTGCGCTATTCGGCGAGCTGGGCCGATCGCCTCCCCGCCGATGTCCCGCTGTACCCCGGCGCGCGCGTGACCGAGGCCGCCGGCGCGAACACCGGTGCGTGCGCGCTGCGCGCGGTCAGCTTCTCGACCAATGCGCGGCTGCAAACCGTGGTCGATTGGTATTATACCCGCGTCACCAACACCGGCTTCACCGCCGAACATCAGTCGGACGGGACCCAGCATACGCTGGGCGGCACGCGCGACCGGGATGGCGGGGCCTATGTGCTGTTCCTCACGCCGCGCCGCGATGGCGGCACCGATGTCGATCTGATCGCCAATAACGGCAATTAAGCTGGGTTTCGACGGCGCGATACCCACGCCGCTCGGCCACAAAACCACCCCCTGCGCGGCGGCGTTGGGGAAAAGGTTCATTTTTGTGTCAATTCGCGCTAACGCACCCTCATGTATCATCTTATCCTCGTCATGGCGGGCGGCGCGCTCGGTTCGGCCGCGCGCTTACTCGTCGGGCGCGCCACGCTCGCCGGGTTCGGCCCCAATTTCCCTTATGGCACGCTGACGGTCAATCTGGTCGGCGGGCTGGCGATGGGGGTGCTCGCCGGTATTCTTGCGCGCCACCCAAACAGCGAGGCGTGGCGCTTGCTGCTCGGCGTCGGCGTGCTCGGCGGTTTCACCACCTTCTCGTCCTTCTCGCTCGATACCATCGCGCTGATCGAGCGCGGTAGTATCGGAACGGCGCTCGGCTATGTGCTCGTCTCGGTAATCGGGTCGATTCTCGCCGTGTTCGTCGGCCTCACCGCCGTGCGGGTGGCGGCATGAGCGACGGCCCCACCAAAGCAACCTCCGATGTCCGCCAGTTCACTGTTGGCGTGGACGATGACGGCATCCGGCTCGACCGCTGGTTCAAGCGGCATTTGCCCGACACCAGCTACACCACGGTCGCGAAATGGGCGCGCACCGGCCAACTCCGCGTCGATGGCGCGCGCGCCAAGCCCGGCGATCACGTCGCCACCGGTCAAGCGATCCGGGTACCGCCCGCCGAACCGGTCCGGGTCGATGCCCCGGTCAAGCGCGAACGACCGCCGCTCAGCGATGACGAGATCACCTTTGCGCGAGAGATGGTCATTCATCGCGATGCCCAGGCGATCGTGCTCAACAAGCCGCCCGGCCTCGCCACGCAAGGCGGCACCAAGACGATCGAGCATGTCGACGGCCTGCTCGATGCCTTGCAGGATGACATGGAGGGCCGCCCAAAGCTGGTCCACCGGCTCGACAAGGACACGTCCGGCGCGTTGCTGATCGCCCGCACCGCGCGCGCCGCCGCCTATTTCTCCAAATCCTTCTCCTCGCGCACCGCCCGGAAAACCTATTGGGCGCTGGTCGTCGGCGTGCCGTCGATCGAGGACGGGATGATCGAACTGCCAATCGCCAAGCAGCCCGGTTCTGGCGGCGAGAAGATGCATGTCGATGAGAAAGAAGGCAGCCCGGCGCGCACGCGCTACCGCGTGATCGAAATGGCGGGCACCACCACCGCCTGGCTCGAGCTGATCCCCTATACCGGCCGCACGCACCAGTTGCGCGTACATCTGGCAGCGATCGGCCATCCCATTGTCGGCGACGGCAAATATGGCGGGCAGGCGGCGTTTCTCACCGGCAATATCTCGCGCAAAATGCACCTGCATTCCAGGCGGATTCGCATCGATCACCCAGATGGCGGCGCGATCGACGTCCAGGCCGAATTGCCGACGCACTTCGCCGAAAGCCTCAAGCAATTGGGCTTTGACGAGATGCTGGGCAACACCATGCCGCTCGAATCGCCACCCCCGCCAAGCCGCGCGGTCAAGAAGCAGCAGGCGCGCCAGCACGCCAAAACCGTCCGCAAGGACCGCAAGGGCGAACGGCGGCGGCGGGGCGCGGCATCGTGATGCTTGCGCGCGGTCCAAGCTGCTGATGCATCCCGACTCCGCTTTCCGCTGGGAAGACCGCGACGCCATGCGGGCGCTGGTGTCCGAACTCGGCTTCGGCGCGCTGTTCGCGGCCACGCCCGATGGCCCGCGCGTTGTCCATCTTCCCGTCGTCTGGCAGGGCGAGACCACGCTCGCCTTCCACGTCGCGCGCGGCAACGGCATCGCGCGGCATCTCGACGGAGCGACCGGCCTGTTCACCGTACAGGGCCCGGACGGCTATATCAGCCCGGACTGGTATGGCCTCGACGCCAATCAGGTGCCAACCTGGAACTACGTTACGGTCGAACTGGAAGGTCGCATCGCGCGGATGGACCAGCAGGGATTGGTCGCCCAGCTCGATCAGGTATCGGCGCTGCAGGAAGCGCGCCTTGCCCCCAAGGCCCCGTGGACGCGTGCGAAAATGGACCCGAGCGTGTTCGAACGCATGACACGCGGGATCATCGGCTTCACGTTGGAGGTGCAAGGCTGGCGCGGCACCCGCAAGCTTGGCCAGAACAAGCCCGTCGCGGCGCGGCTGGCCGCTGCAGACGGAGTCGAGAATGCCGGACGACGCGCCATTGCCCATTGGATGCGCAGCGCATGAACCGTCTTGCCCTCTTCGATTGCGACGGCACGCTGGTCGACAGCCAGGACAATATCTGTCGGTCGGTCGAAGAAGCCTTTGCCGGGGCAAAACTCGTCCCGCCGGAACGTTCCGCGATTCGCCGGATCGTCGGGCTGAGCCTCGTTGAAGCGATGCGGCAGTTGCTGCCCGAAGGCGAGAATGCGCTGCACCAAAGCCTTGCCGCCGACTATAAGGCCGCGTTCTTCAAGATGCGCGCGGCGGGCGCGATGACCGAGGAGCCGCTGTACGACGGGATCGTCGAGGTGCTGGACCTGTTACGCGCCGATGGCTGGACGCTGGGCGTCGCTACCGGCAAATCCGATCGTGGCCTTGCCCATATCCTCGCGCATCACGGCATTGCCGATCGATTCGTGACGCTGCAGACCGCCGATCGTCATCCCTCAAAACCACACCCGTCCATGATTGAGACAGCCATGGCCGATTCGGGCGCAATCCCTGAAACAACGGTGATGATCGGCGATACGAGCTATGACATTGTCATGGCGCGCGCGGCGGGGGCACGTGCGCTTGGCGTCGCCTGGGGCTATCACCCTGTGGACGAGCTGACGGCTGCGGGCGCGCATGCCATCGCATCGACGGTGGCGGCGCTGCCCCGGCTAGTAACCTTTCAGGAGACGCAACGGTGACCGATCCCGATGCGACCTTCCGCAATCGTTATCTCGCGATCACCGCGACCCGCATCGCGGGATCGGCGGGGGCCTTGCTCGGCTTGGTGCTGATCGCGCGGGCCGATGCTCCGCTACCCAAGATCATCGGCACCGCGCTGGTGCTGTCGGCGCTTCTCATGATCGCCATCGTCCCGCGCGCGCTGGCCAAACGCTGGCGTTCCCCGCCGGCCGAATAGAGGCTCTAGTCAAAGCGGCTGCGTTCGATACGGCGCGAAGCCGCGCTATGGAGAACACCATGAAGCGGTTCTGGACCGACGTAACGCTCGATGACACTCGCATCGTCCACCTTGACGGGAAGCCGGTACGCACCCCGGGGCGCGTGCCGCTGGCGGTGCCGACCCAGACACTCGCAGAAGCGATCGCCGCCGAGTGGCGCGCGGTGGAGGGGGAGATCGATCCGCGCACGATGCCGCTGACCGGCCTCGCCAATGCGGCAATCGACCGGGTCGCCCCCGATCCTGCGCTGTTCGCGCGCGGCCTCGCCAGTTACGCCGAGAGCGACCTGCTCTGTTACCGTGCCGAGTCGCCCGACGATCTCGTCGCCCGCCAGGCACAAATATGGGATCCGCTGCTCGACTGGGCGCGCGGACGCTATGACGTGCAGATCGAGGTCGCCACCGGCATCCTCCACCGCGCGCAACCCGCCGCCACGCTTACGCGACTGGGGACCGCCATTGCCGCACGCGACGCGTTCGCGCTCGCCGCCCTTTCGCCGATCGTCACCATTGGCGGATCGCTGATCGCGGCGCTGGCACTGGCCGAAGGCGCGGCAAGCGCCGAACAGGTGTGGGACGCTGTTACGCTCGATGAAGAGTATCAGGCGGAACGCTGGGGCCGCGATCCTCTAGCGGCAGCGGGGATAGAAGCGCGACGTCGCGATTTCGACGCCGGCGTCCGCTTCCTAGCGCTCGGGCAAGCGGCGGATGAAGCCGATCATCCCACGCTGGCGTGAGCGCTTGAGCCGCTCGGCGGTGAGGATCGTCTGCACGCAGTCATAGCAATCGTCGAGATCGTCATTGACCAGCACGTAATCATAGCCGTCCCAGTGGCTGACTTCGGCGAGTGCGCGGTCCATGCGCCGGTCGATCACTTCCTGCGTATCGGTCGCGCGCTTTTCCAACCGCTCGCGCAGCGTTTTCAGGCCCGGCGGCAGGATGAACACCCGCACCACATCGCCACCCGCCAATTGGAAAAGCTGCTGCGCACCCTGCCAGTCGATGTCGAACAGAATGTCCTGACCGTGCTCGAGATCCTTGAACACGGTGTCGCGCGGCGTACCATAGCGTTCGTCGAACACGCGCGCCCATTCGAGGAACTGGTCGTCCTCCGCCATCGCGCGGAAGGTTTCCTTGTCGACGAAGTGATAGTCCTTGCCCTCGACCTCCCCCTTGCGCGGCGCGCGGGTGGTGTAAGACACTGACATTTTGAGCTTATTGCGCTCTTCCTTCAACAGCCGGTTGGCAATCGTCGATTTGCCCGCCCCGGACGGAGAGGACAACACGAACATCAGCCCGCGGCGTTTGAAGTTCTTGGGTTGAGAAGCGCGATGGTCGACCATGCGCGCCTTTGGCGCGGGCATGGCCGTCCCGTCAAGGCATGGCGTCGCCGATCAGCGTTCGGCGGTGCTCGCGCCGAACACCTGATCCTTCACTTTGCCGATCCCGCGCAGCACCAGCCAGCCAGTGGCGAAGGTCAAAGCCAGCGGGATCATGGCCTTCACGACGTTGGCGGCAATCGCGCCTTCGATCGCACCGTCCACGCTGCTGTCGTCGCCGCTGGCGCCATCAATCGCACTGCCGATGGCCGCACCAATCAGGGTCGTGAAACTCATTGATCGTCTCCCATTCGCCGCTTGAGCGCGCGAAAGGCGATATGGTTCCTGCCCCAAACCCCGCGAAGCGGAACACATGTCCTCCACAAATCGCGCACCCGCGCTACATCCCACCCACTCTCTGCGCCTCTGCGTCCTCCGCGCCTCTGCGCGAACAAAAATGAAGAATGATTCGCGCAGAGGCGCAGAGGACGCGGAGCAGAAGGAGAGAGAGAATGCCTGCGGCGCTTTAGACCATGGTTTCGGGGCGGACTAAGCGATCGAACGTCTCGGCGTCGACCAGTCCGAGCGCCAGCCCCGCTTCCTTGAGCGTCAGGCCTTCATGGTGCGCGTGCTTGGCGATCTTGGCGGCATTGTCATAGCCGATTTCCGGCGCAAGCGCCGTCACCAGCATCAGCGAACGCTCGACCAGTTCGGCGATCCGCGCGCGATTCGGTTCGATCCCCTCGACGCAGCGTTCGGCGAAGCTCGCCATGCCGACGCTCAGCAAATCGATCGAGCGCAGCAGCGCCGCGCCGATCATGGGCTTGAATACATTCAGTTCGAGATGCCCCTGCAGCCCCCCGATCGTGATCGCCTGATGATTGCCGATCACTTGTGCCGCCACCATCGTCAGCATCTCGCACTGCGTCGGGTTGACCTTGCCCGGCATGATCGAGCTGCCCGGCTCATTCTCCGGCAAATGCAATTCGCCCAGCCCAGAACGCGGCCCTGAACCCAGCAAGCGAATGTCGTTGGCGATCTTGGTCAGCGCCACCGCCAGCGTGTTGAGCGTGCCGGACACGTGCACGATCGGATCGTTCGACGCGAGCGCCTCGAACTTGTTGGGCATGGTTTCAAAGGCAAGGCCGGTAATCTCCGCCACCTCTGCCGCAAACGCCTCGGCGAACCCGGCCGGGGCGTTGAGCCCGGTGCCCACCGCCGTGCCGCCCTGCGCGAGCAACAGCATATTGTGGGTGATCGCCGGTTCGATGCGGTGATAGCAACGATACAATTGCACCGCGTACCCCGAGAATTCCTGCCCCAGCGTCAGCGGCGTCGCATCCTGCAAATGCGTGCGACCGATCTTGACGATGTCGTGCCACGCCTCCGACTTGGCCTTTACCGCGCGGTTGAGCCGGTCGAGCGCGGGCAACAACCGCTGCGTCGCCGCGATTGCCGCCGCAATGTGCAAAGCGGTCGGGAAGCTGTCATTCGAGGACTGGCTTTTATTAACGTGATCGTTGGGGTGGACCGGCACCTTGCCGCCGCGCGTGCCGGTGAGCAGCTCATTGGCGCGCCCGGCGATCACTTCGTTGACGTTCATGTTGGATTGCGTGCCGCTGCCCGTCTGCCAGATGACCAACGGGAACTGATCGTCGAATTTGCCCGCCACCACTTCCGCCGCCGCCGTCTCGATCGCGTCGGCGATCTCGGCGGGCAGGCCATGCTGGCGGTTCACCCGTGCCGCCGCCTGTTTGACGATGGCGAGCGCGTGGATGATCGCGATCGGCATGCGCTCGGTCGCGGGAAAGGGGAAATTCTCGATCGAACGCTGTGTCTGCGCGCCCCAATAAGCGCTGGCCGGGACTTCGATGGGCCCAAGCGAATCGGTTTCGGTGCGGGTATTCTGAACCATGCCAACTCCGTCATGCCGGGCTTGTCCCGGCATCCACCGGGCTGCAAAGCCGATCGGTTGCGATGTGCGGCACGGTGGACCCCGGGACAAGCCCGGGGTGACGAAAAGGGTCGTATAAAGAGTCGTTTATACGGCCAGCTTACTTCTTCCGCTTGAAATCCACCGCGACGACGTTGGATCCATCCTCGACCGGCTTGATCGTCGGGCCGTCATTCTCCGCTTCGTCATGCGGCTCGGGGCCCTCGGGGCCTTCCGCCGCCTGAAAGCGCAATTCGAAACTGACCGCCGGATCATGAAAGAGGGTAATCGCCGAATAGGGAATCACCAGCTTGGACGGCACCTGGTTGAAGCTAAGGCCGATCGAAAACTTGGTGTCGTCTACCAGCAGATCCCAATAGCGGTTCTGCATCACGATCGTCATTTCATCGGGAAAGCGCTCGATCAGGCGTTGCGGAATGTCCACGCCCGGTGCCTGCGTCTTGAAGGTGATGTAGAAGTGATGCTCGCCCGGCAGGCCGCCATTGCTGGCGACCGACCCCAGCACCCTCCCAACCACGGCACGCAACGCCTCCTGGACGATTTCGTCATAGGGAATCAGACTATCGGGAAGGCCATCGCTCATGCGCCCTTGGGTAGCGGGCTTTGCGTCGTCGTCAAGATTGGGGAGTCAACATAGGCAGCAAGATTGCATGCGGTCGCAAGCGCGTTATGGGGAAAGCATGCGTACCGCCACGATCAGCCGCCACACCAGCGAGACGTCGATCGACGTCACCATCAACCTCGATGGCACGGGAGCCTATACGGTCTCCACCGGCATCGGCTTCTTCGATCATATGCTCGAACAGCTCAGCCGCCATTCGCTGATCGACATGCATATCAAGACGGTGGGCGATCTGCATATCGACCAGCATCACACGGTCGAGGATACCGGCCTTGCGATCGGCGAAGCCGTGCTGAAGGCGCTGGGCGAAAAGCGCGGCATCCGCCGCTATGCCGATGCGCTGTCGCCGATGGATGAGACGCTCACGCGCGTCGCGATCGATATTTCGGGTCGGCCCTATCTGGTGTGGAAGACCGCCTTCTCGCAGAAGAAGCTGGGCGAGATGGACACCGAAATGTTCGAACATTTCTTCCATTCCTTCGCGCAGACCGCGGGCATCACGCTGCACATCGAGACGCTGTACGGCACCAACAACCACCATATCGCCGAAGCCGCGTTCAAGGGCGTCGCGCGGGCGTTGCGCGAAGCGGTCGAGCTCGACCAGCGCAAGGCAGGCGTGATCCCCAGCACCAAGGGGACGTTGTGACGCTCCCCTCCCGCTTGCGGGAGGGGCTGGGGGAGGGCCTGCCCTTCCTGTGCGCTATCCTGCCATGCCCCTCCACATCCCCTCCCCTAACCCCTCCCGCAAGCGGGAGGGGAATGTGACCCTCGCCCTGATCGATTATGGCGCAGGCAACCTGCATTCGGTCGCCAATGCGCTGAAGGCGGCGGGCGCCAGCGACGTGCTGATCACCGCCGATGCCGCCGCCGTCGCGACTGCCGACCGTATCGTCCTCCCCGGAGTCGGCGCGTTCGGCGCGTGCGCGGCGGCACTCCGCGCAGTGCCGGGCATGGTCGAGGCGCTCGAACAGCGCGTGCGAAGCGACGCGGTGCCCTTCCTCGGCATTTGCGTCGGTATGCAATTGATGGCGGATACCGGCGAGGAACTGGGCACGCATGCCGGGCTCGGCTGGATGCGCGGCACCGTCCGCCACCTTACCCCTGCCGACCCTACCGCCAAAGTGCCGCATATGGGCTGGAACGATGTCGTCCCCAGCGTCGCACATCCGCTGATCGTGCCGGGCGAAGCCTATTTCCTGCATTCCTACGCCTTCGAGGGCGACGATGTGATCGCGGGGACCGATCATGCCGGGCCGGTCACCGCCGCCATTGGCCGCGACAACATGCTGGGCGTGCAATTCCACCCCGAAAAGAGCCAGCGTTACGGGCTCGATCTTCTCACGCGATTCTTGAGCTGGAAACCATGAGCCTTATCGTTTTCCCCGCGATCGATCTGAAGGGCGGCCAGGTCGTCCGCCTGGCCGAGGGCGATATGGACCGCGCGACCGTCTATGGCGACGATCCCGCCGCGCAAGCGATGCTGTTTGCGCAAGCGGGCGCGGAATATCTCCACGTCGTCGATCTCGACGGCGCGTTCGCGGGCGAATCGGTCAATGGCGAGGCGGTGCGCGCGATCGTCGAGCGCTTCCCCGGCCATGTGCAATTGGGCGGCGGCATCCGCGACCGCGCCGGGATCGAGCGCTGGTTCGACCTGGGCGTATCGCGCGTGGTGATCGGCACGGCGGCGCTCGAAAACCCCGAACTGGTGCGCGAAGCGGCACGCGATTTCCCCGGCGGCATCGTCGTCGCGGTCGATGCGCGCGACGGCTTCGTCGCGACCAAGGGCTGGGCCGATGTCTCGACCGTCGAAGTGATCGACATGGCGCGCCGGTTCGAGGATGCGGGCGTTGCCGCCCTCCTCTTCACCGATGTCGGGCGCGACGGGTTGCTGAAAGGCTGCAATGTCGAGGCCACGGTCGATCTGGCGCGCGCGGTGCGCATTCCGGTGATCGCCAGCGGCGGGGTGAAGGGCATCGCCGAGATCCATGTGCTCGCGCTGCACAACCGCGATGGCGTGGAAGGCGTGATTACGGGGCGCGCTTTGTATGACGGGCGGCTCGATCTGGCGGCGGCGCTCGCCGTGGCGGCGGCGGCATGAGCGGGCGCAACGTATCTCCCTCTCCCCTCCGGGGAGAGGGTCGGGGAGAGGGGCCGTATCAGGTGCCGCGCGGCGCTACGGGCCCCCCCCCCCCCCCCCCGGGGGGGGGGGGGGGGGGGGGGGGGGGCCGTATCAGGTGCCGCGCGGCGCTACGGCCCCTCTCCCGACCTCGCTGCGCTCGGCCACCCTCTCCCCAATGGGGAGAGGGAGACTGTGACCGTCCGCGCGCGCGTCATTCCCTGTCTCGACGTCGCCAACGGCCGCGTCGTCAAAGGCGTCAACTTCGTCGAGCTGCGCGATGCCGGCGATCCGGTCGAGCAAGCCCGCGCTTATGATGCGGCGGGGGCTGACGAACTGTGCTTCCTCGACATCACCGCCAGCCATGAAGCGCGCGGCACGATCCTCGAGGTCGTGCGCCGCACCGCCGAAGTGTGCTTCATGCCGCTAACCGTTGGCGGCGGGGTGCGCTCGGTCGAGGATGCGCGCGCGCTGCTGCTGGCGGGCGCGGACAAGGTCGCGATCAACAGCGCGGCGGTGGCGCGGCCCGAACTCGTCGCCGATCTCGCCGATCGCTTCGGCAGCCAGTGCGTCGTCGCCTCGGTCGATGCGCGGCGGGTCGAGGGGGGCTGGGAAGTGTTCACCCATGGCGGCAGGCGCGCGACGGGCATCGACGCCGTCGCGCACGCGCTGCGCCTGGCCGAGCTTGGCGCGGGCGAATTGCTCGTCACCTCGATGGACCGTGACGGCACGAGGAAAGGCTTCGACCTAGCGCTCACCCGCACCATTGCCGATCAGGTCCGCGTGCCGGTGGTCGCCTCGGGCGGGGTCGGCGGCTTGTCCGATCTCGTTGCGGGGATCAGCGAGGGCCATGCCAGCGCGGTGCTCGCCGCCTCGATCTTTCATTTCGGCGAAGCGAGCATCGCCGACGCCCACGCCGCGTTGGCAGCGGCGGGCATCGCGGTGCGGCGGCCGGTGGCGTGAGTTTCTCGATTCGCCACCACCCCGGCGCACGCCGGGGCCCAGAAGCGCCAGCATCGGCAAGCCGGGACCGCACCATGATTTCCGAAGTTTCGCGACTGGGCCCCGGCGTGCGCCGGGGTGGTGCTAGGGCGCAACTGGCCTGTTCAACAGCGATCCTCGGTCTTCAAGCCGTAACCCCCGCCCTCGCCGCCCCGCATAGCGGTGTGCCAAAGGTTCGCACCGGGCCCGAACTCTCGGACATCGCCTTGTTCGTGGTCGCCGCAATCGGCGTGTTCGTGGTGCGCCGCGCGCTTCGCAAACGCTTTATGAAGCGCCCGCCCAAGGATTGACGCGCGGCGGCACTTGCGCCAGCCGTGGCGCATGGCCCACGACCCGATCGACCAGCTCGAAGCGACGATCCACGCCCGCAAGGGTGCCGATCCCGCAACCTCCTACACCGCCAAGCTGTTCGCGCGCGGCCGCAAGAAGATCGCGCAGAAGGTCGGCGAGGAAGCGGTCGAGACCGTCATCGCCGCTTTGGTCGAGGATAAGGCCGCGCTGGTGGGGGAGGCGACCGACCTGGTCTTCCACCTGCTCGTGCTGCTGGCCGAGTGCGACGTCACGCTCGACGACATCCGTGCCGAGATCGCCCGGCGCGAAGGCGTGTCCGGGATCGACGAAAAGGCCGCGCGAAAGGCCTAATGCCTCCCCTCCCGCTTGCGGGGTGGCCGCTTCTTTCTCCCCTCGCTTGCGGGAGGGGCCTTCTTTCTCCCCTCCCGCTTGCGGGAGGGGTTGGGGGAGGGCATGAAGCCCACACCGCCGGGAGCCCCAGGAGGAAAGCCCCTCCCCTAACCCCTCCCGCCCGCGGGAGGGGAATTTATGCCCGTCGACGCAACACTGCCCTATGACGACCAGAACGTCTTCGCCAAGATCCTGCGCGGCGAAATTCCCGCGACGCGCCTGTACGAGGACGACTACGCCCTCGCCTTTCCCGACATCAACCCGCAATCCCCGACGCACATCCTGGTGATCCCCAAGGGTGCCTATGTCTCGTGGGATGATTTCAGCGCAAGGGCGTCCGATGCCGAAATCACCGGCTTCGTCCGCGCGGTCGGCAAGGTCGCGCGCGATGCCGGACTGGTCGCCCCCGGATACCGGCTGCTCGCCAATAGCGGCACCGATTCGCACCAGGAAGTGCCGCACCTTCACGTCCATATCTTCGCCGGGCGGGCGCTTGGGCCGTTGCTCGCGCGCTAAGGGGATTGCGCGCGCCCGTTTTGGCTTTAGGCTCGTATAGTAAGCGCGCGTATCGGTGGATCGCGCAGCACACACGTGGGGATCCAACTGCATGATTTTTGACAGGGTGAAATCTCTGGACGCGATTCTCGCGACCGCCGAAAAGAAGGGTCTGCATCGATCGCTGGGCGCGTTCCAGTTGACGATGCTCGGCATCGGCGCGGTGATCGGTACGGGTATCTTCGTGCTCACCTCCGAAGCCGCGCAAAAGGCCGGGCCGGGCATGTTGCTCAGCTTCGTCGTGGCGGGCTTCGTCTGTGCCGTCGCCGCGTTATGCTATTCCGAACTGGCTTCGATGGTGCCGGTCTCGGGCTCCGCTTATACCTACACCTATGCCGTTACCGGCGAATTGCTGGCGTGGATGGTCGGCTGGGCGCTGATCCTCGAATATGCCGTCGGCGCGAGCGCGGTCGCGGTCGGCTGGTCGAACCATTTCGTCGGCTTGCTTACGGGTCTCGGCGTGCACGTGCCCGCCGCGATCAGTAACGCCGACGCTTTGATGGCGCATGTCGCGGTCGCCTTCGGTGCGACGCCCAATGCCGATCTGACCACGGCAATGGCGACAGGCGGCTGGATCAACTTTCCGGCGGTCGTGATCGTCGGCCTGGTGACCTGGCTGCTAGTGATCGGCACCACCGAGAGCGCACGCGCCAATGCCGTGCTCGTCGCGATCAAGATCACCGCGCTCACGGCCTTCATCATCCTGACCATTCCGGTTCTCAAATCGAGCAATTTCAACCCGCTGATCCCGACCGGCACCGCCGGTGTGTTCGGCGCGGCGGCGTCGATCTTCTTTGCCTATGTCGGCTTCGACGCGGTTTCGACGGCGGCCGAGGAAACCAAAAACCCGCAGCGCAACGTGCCGATCGGCCTGATCGCGTCGCTTGGCGTGTGCACCATCTTCTATCTGCTCGTCGCCACCGGTGCGATCGGTGCGATCGGCGCGCAGCCGGTGATGAGCGGTGGCATTCCGCTGTCGCCGGGCTCGCCCGAGCTTGCTGGCCGCTGCGCCAGCATCGTCGCCAGCGGCACCTTGGAACCGCTCGTCTGCTCCAAGGAAGCGCTGGTGCATGTGCTGACGTCGATCGGCTGGCCCGCCATCGGTCGCCTGGTTGGCCTCGCCGCCGTGCTGGCGCTGCCGTCGGTCGTGCTGATGATGATGTTCGGCCAGACTCGCGTATTCTTCACGATGGCGCGTGACGGTCTGCTCCCGGCCAAGCTCGCTTCGGTCCATCCGAAGTTCCGGACCCCGCATGTGGTGACCGTCGTCACCGGCATCGGCGCGGCGCTGGCGTCGGCGGTGCTGCCGGTCGGCAAGCTTGCCGATTATTCCAACTCGGGCACGCTGTTCGCCTTCTTCATGGTGGCGGTGTCGGTGATGGTATTGCGCAAGACCGATCCGTCGCGGCGTCGTCCGTTCCGCACGCCGGCGGTCTACATCATCGCGCCGCTGGCGATCATCGGCTGCCTTGGCCTGTATTTCTCGCTGCCGCTCACCGCTATTCTGGTGCTGCCGGGCTGGGGCGCGATCGGGTTGATCGTGTATTTCCTCTACAGCCGTTCGCGCAGCCATGTCGGGCTCGGCATCACCGAGGTGGTGTCGGACGACGATCTGGCACCCTTGCCGCCGGGCTCGATCTGAGCCGGGTCGCACCGCACACGAAAAAGGCCGGGGAGCGATCCCCGGCCTTTTTTATATCTCGCGCACGTCTCCCCTCCCTGAAAGGGAGGGGAGGAAGGTTTCAGCCGAGCTTGCTTGCGATCAGCGCCTTCAGGTCGACCTGCGCACGCGCGCCATAATGCGAGATGATCTCGGCGGCGCAAATCGCGCCCATGTTGAGCGACGCTTCGATGCTCTTGCCCTGCGCCTGACCGCGCAGGAAACCGGCGGCGAACAGGTCGCCCGCGCCGGTGGTGTCGACCACACGCTCGATCGGCTCGGCGGGGACGCTGACGGTCTTGCCGCCCGACACCGCGATCGCGCCATGCTCGCTGCGCGTCACCACCAGCATCGGCACTTCGGCCGAGGCGGCAGCCACCGCCGCGTCGAAATCCTCGGTGCCCATCAAGGCCGTGATCTCGGCTGCATTGGCGAACATGATGTCGATCAGGCCATCGGCCATCAGCTTACGGAAGTCGCCGCCGTGGCGCGAGATGCAGAACACGTCGCTCAGCGTGAAGGCGACCTTGCGCCCGGCCTTGCGCGCAACCTCGATCGCGGCGCGCATCGCCTGACGCGGCTCTTCCGGGTCCCACAAATAGCCTTCGAGATACAGGATCGCGGCGCTGGCGATTAGGTCACGGTCGAGCGCGGCCTCGGGCAGGAATTGCGAGGCGCCGAGGAAGGTGTTCATCGTGCGCTGGCCATCGGGCGTGACGAAGATCAGGCAGCGCGCCGTCGTCGGTGCGCCTTCGCGCGCCGCAGTGGTGAAATCGATGCCGACCGCGCGAATGTCGTGCGCGAAGATGTCGCCCAGTTCGTCATTGGCGACCTGACCGATGAAACCGCATTTGCCGCCCATCGCCGCGATACCGGCGACGGTGTTGGCGGCAGACCCGCCGCTCGCTTCGATCCCCGGGCCCATCTTGGCGTAGAGCGCGTCGGCTTCCTCCGGCGAGAACATCAACTGCATCGAGCCCTTGGTCATCGCCGCCTCGGCGAGGAAAGCGTCGTCGGACTGCGACAACACGTCGACGATGGCATTGCCGATCGCGACGACGTCGTAGGTTGGCTCGGTCACAGAGGGTCTCCGGTCAAAAAAGGTTGCTGCGCCGTACCGGGGCCATGGGCACTAGGCAACCGCCCCCGCCGGTCAGAGGTCGAGCGCCCAGCCGTCGCGGCCCTTGGGGTCGATCGGCCTGGTCGGCACATAACGCTCCGCCCCCGCCGTCAAGCGCAGGATCGACCAGTCGCCGCGCCGGTCGACCGCGTCCAGCGTGCAGCCGCACTCGCCAAACGCCGCGACCACATCGCCGCGCTGCGTCTCCAGCAGCCCCGCCAGCACGATGGTGGCACCCGGGGCCGCGATCGCGGCGATCTCAGGCGCCATCGACACCAAAGGCCCGGCCAGAATATTGGCGATCAGCAGATCATACGGCGCACGCGCGGTGATGCTGTCGTCGAGCGCGCCATCGGCGACGATCAAGTCGATCGCCGGAATCGCGTTCAGCTCGGCATTCTCGCGCGTCACCACGATCGCGCGCGGGTCGATGTCGGTCGCGACGATCGTCGCCCCTGGCCACAAATGACGCGCAGCAAACGCCAAAAGCCCCGTCCCCGTCCCGACGTCGATGATGTTGTCGAAACCCCAGTCCGCCATCCCATCCAGCATCGCAAGACATCCCGAGGTGGTCGCATGATGCCCCGTCCCGAACGCCTGCCCTGCCTCGATAAGGAAAGCGCGCGCGCCCGGCGGCGGCGCGACCGGATGCGCGCTGGTGTGCACGACGAAACGCCCCTCGGCGATCGGCTCCAGCCCTTGCTGGCTGAGCGTCACCCAATCCTCGTCCTCCAGCTTTTCGGTCACGGGTGGCGCACCAGCGGCACTCGGCACCAGCGCACAAATCGCGGCGATCGTCTCAGGCGTGGGCTCCGCCTCGAGATAGGCGTCGAGCCGCCAATGTTCGCGGTCATCTTCCTCGATTTCGGTCGTCATCAGCACGACGCCCTCGGCGACATCCTCGGCGGCATCGATCGCCTCGGCTTCGGCGCGGGTACAAGGCAGGCTCACTTTCCAACTGGTCATGCCAGCCTCCTGCCCATCCCCTTTACCCCGCGCAAGCGGGCATCATATTCTTCTCTGCGTCCTCCGCGCCTCTGCGCGAAAAAAGAAGATTCTGTTCGCGCAGAGGCGCGGAGGACGCGGAGGAAGTAAGGGCGAGAGAAGTGCGCTGCGCGCCTATTCGTGGCGCTGCGCGCTATTCGTGGCGCAGCGCGTCGATCGGGTTGAGCGAGGCCGCGCGGCGCGCCGGGAAATAGCCGAACACCACACCGATCAACGCCGATATGCCAAAGGCGATGATGTTGATTTGCGGCACGAACAGGAAATCGACCTTCATCACGCCCGATAGCCCCAGTACCGCCACTTGCGCCACGATCAGCCCGATCACCCCGCCCAGCATCGACAAGGCAATCGCCTCGACCAGAAACTGCATCAGCACCTCATTCGCCACTGCGCCGATCGCGAGGCGGATGCCGATCTCGCGCGTGCGTTCGGTTACCGACACCAGCATGATGTTCATGATGCCGATGCCCCCCACGATCAGGCTGATCGCCGCCACCGTGGTGACGATGCCGGTGAGCAAGGTCGTCGATTGCGTCAGCGTCGCGGAAATCTGCGCGGTGTCGAAGATGTTGAAATCATCGTCCTTGCCGCCGGTGATGTTGCGCCGTTCGCGCAGCAGATTCTCGATCGCGGCCTGCACTGCGGCACTCGCATACGCCTGGTCGACGCCGACCAGCATCAGCTTCAGATCGGTCGAACCGGTAAAGCGGCGCTGCACGGTCTTGAGCGGCATGATCACGACATCGTCCTGATCACCGCCAAAGCCGGCCTGGCCGCGCTTCGACAGCAACCCGATCACATCACACGAAATCCCGCCGATCCGCATCCGCGTCCCGAGCGGAGAGCCACCGCGATAAAGATTGTCGTTGACGGTATTGCCGATGATACAGACCGATTTGCCCGCAGCCTCCTCGGTCGGCGAGAAATAGCGGCCCTCGGTCAACGGCCATGGTTGCACCAGGAAATATTCGTTGGTGGTGCCATTGACGGTCGTCGACCAGTTCGCGCCTTCGTAAATTGCGGTCGCGGACGTGCCTGCCTGCGCCGCCACAGCGGTGACCCCGGCGATTTGATCGCGGATCGCGGCCACGTCCTGCGGCTTGAAATCGGGCGGACGCGGCCCGCCGCCGCCACGGCCGAAGCCCTGTCCCGGACGCACTTGCAGGATGTTGGTGCCCAGCGACGAGATCGATTTCTGCACCGCCGCCGTGGTGGCGTTGCCGAGTGTCACCATCGTCACCACCGCCGCCACGCCGATAATGATGCCGAGCGTCGTCAGGAACGACCGCAATTTGTGCCGCGAGATCGAGCGCAGCGCGAGGATGAGCGTGGTGCCGAGCATCAGTCGAACGCCGGAACCTGGCCGGGCGCATGCTGCGTATCGACGCGCTCGACCAGGCCGTCCTTGAAATGCACGATCGTGCGCGCAAACGCCGCCATGTCGGGCTCGTGCGTCACCATAATCACCGTAATCCCGCTGTCGCGGTTGAGCCCGGCGAGCAATTGCATGATCTCGACCGAGCGTTCCGAATCGAGGTTGCCGGTCGGCTCGTCGGCCAGCAACACCGCCGGGCTGGTGACGATCGCACGCGCGATCGCAACGCGCTGCTGCTGCCCGCCCGACAGCTCAGCAGGCGTGTGATCCCACCAGTCGGCCAGCCCGACCTTGTCGAGCGCCGCCATCGCCGCCGCGCGCCGCGCCTTCTTCGCGTCACCGCGATAGAGCAGAGGCAGTTCGACATTCTCCAGCGCGCTGGTGCGTGCGAGCAGATTGAACCCCTGGAACACAAACCCAAGATATTTGCGCCGCAGCAAAGCGCGCTGGTCTCGATCCAGCGTTTCGACATGCACGCCCTTGAACTGGAAGGTCCCGCCGCTCGGCACGTCGAGACAGCCGAGGATGTTCATCGTCGTCGATTTGCCCGATCCGCTCGCCCCCATCACCGCCACGAAATCCCCTTCGGCGATGTCGAGGTCGATGCCCTTCAGCGCCAGGAACGCGGTCGCGCCCTCGCCATAGGTCTTGGTGACGCCGCGCAGGCTGATGATCGGCTGGCCCGCGGCGGGCCCGATCCGTGCGCCGCGCTCGATCGCGACGGGCGCGCTACTGGCCACCGCTCTGCCCGCCATTGCCCTTGCGCTTGCTCGATCCGGGAGCCGTAGCGCCGGTCGCCAATTGCCCGGTGATGACCTTGTCGCCGACCTTGAGGTCACCGCCGATAACTTCGGTCATCGTGCCGTTGCTCTCGCCCGTGGTGATTTGCACCGGCTGCGGCGTGCCCGTCGCATCGGCGACATACACTGTCTGCGATCCCCCGCGCTTGACCGTCTCGCCCTTGGTCGAGCCAGCCCCGCCGCGCCGCGGCCCGCGCGGAATCAGGGCTCCCGCAATACCGCTGTTCGCGCTGGCTCCCGTCGCCGCCGGCTTGAAGCGCAAGGCGGCATTGGGCACCAGCAACACATCGGTCTTGGCGCTGGTGATGATGTCGGCGGTCGCCGTCATCCCAGGGCGCAATTGCAGGTCGCCATTGGCGACACTGAGCGTTGCGCTGTACGACACCACCTGCCCGGTGGTGGTGGTTGTCGAGCTCGTGGTGGATGTCTGCGCGCTCAGGTTCGACCCGAGATCGACGCGCGTGATCGTGGCGGGAAAGGTCTTGCCGGGAAAGGCATCGACCGTGAAGGTCGCCTTCTGCCCCTGTTTGACCGATCCGACATCGGCCTCATCGATCGCGACCTGCAATTTCATCGCCGACAGATCCTGCGCGATGACGAACAAGGTCGGCGTGCTGAACGATGCGGCAACGGTCTGGCCCGGCTCGATCTGGCGCGCGAGCACCACGCCGTTGACGGGCGAGCGGATCACGGTCTTGAGCAACTGCGTGGCGTTGGACGACAGCGTCGCGCGCGCCGACACCACATTGGCCTCGGCCGCCTTCACATTGGCGATGGCGCGGTCACGATCGGCAAGCCCCTGTTCCAGCTCGGTCTTGGCCGGTACGCGCCCGCCCGACAGGCGGCTGACTTCCTGCAAGCGCGCCAATTGCGCGACCGACTGTGCCAGCGTCGCCTGGTTCTGCGCCACGGTTGCCTGCGCGGCGTTGAGCGCGGCCTGGCTCTGGTTGACGGCATCCTGAAAACGCGAGGGATCGACCAAAGCGAGCGGCTGACCCTGGGTGACCCGGTCATTGACGTCGACCACCACCTTGGTGACCAGGCCCGACAATTCCGAGCCGACCTGCACCTGGTTGGTGGGAGCAAGCTTGCCCGTCGCGGAAACGCTGACCGATAGCGCGCCGCGGGCGACGGTTTCGGTGGCATATTCGGGCTTGGCGCTTCCGGCGAGGCAGCTCTTTAGCGCCAAAAGCAGCAGGATCACGCCAAGCGCGACCGCCCCCCATTTGACCCAGCGCCGCCACGCAGGAACCGGCTTGGCCCCCAGAAAGGCGTCCAGATCGGGACGAGTGTTGGAGGTGGCGGGATCGGCCATTTATCGTACCTGCGCGGGAGAAGAAGGAGTCGGGAGCGTCGTCGGATCGGCAGCACTGTCCCAGCCGCCGCCGAGCGCGAGATAGAGCTGGACCAGGGCATTGGCGCGATCGGACTGCGCCTGCGACAAGCCGTTGCGCGCCGACAACAGGCTGCTCTCGGCGGTGTTGAGCGTGGTAAAATCGGTCAAACCCGCGCGATACTGGCTGCGCGACAGGATCGCGGTGTTGTTGGCGGCATCGAGCGCGATGGTGAATTCCGCCACGCGACGCTTGGCACTGTCGAGCGCGACCACGGCATTTTCGACATCTTCCAGGCCGGTCAGCACGGTCGACTTATACGCCGCCAGCGCACCGTCTGCGGCGGCTTCGTTGGCGCGGACTTGCGAATGCAGCCGCCCGCCATTGAAGATCGCCTGGGTCAGCCCGGCAAAGGCCTGCCCCGCAATCGTCTGGAACAAATTGCCGATCTTGGACGCATCGGTCGAAAAGCTGCCGCTGATCGCCAGCGCCGGATACAGTTGCGCCTTGGCCACGCCGATCTGCGCGACAGCGGCGGCCAGCGAGCGTTCGGCCGCGCGCACGTCGGGGCGCTGGCGCAGCGTATCGACCGGAATACCCGTCGCGACCGAATCCGGCCCGGCGGGGATCGGTTTGACCGCTTCCAGCTCGGTTTTCAGCGCGCCCGGTGCCTGCCCCGTCAGCACGCCGAGCCGCGACACCGCCGCGTTGTAATTCTGTTCGAGCGTCGGGATGGTCGCCGCCGTGCTGGCGCGCTGCGAGCGCGCCTGTTCGGCATCGAGCGACGACACCAGCCCCGCTTGCACGCGGAAGCCCGCAATTTCGAGATTGTCGTCCTGCAGCACCAGCGAGCCGCGCGCATTGGCAAGTTGCGCCTGATACAGCCGCGCCAGCATGTAATTGCGCGCGGTTTCCGCCTGGGTCGACAGCAGGACGGTGGCATAATTGAAGCCCGACGCCTGATATTGCGCGCGGCTGGCATCGATGGTCCCGCGGATCTCGCCGAACAGCCCGGCCTGATACGACGCGCTTAGCCCGACCGACAGCGTGTCGCCGGAACCGCGCCCGGTGATGATCGTCGCCCCGCCCGGCAAAGTGGTGGTGCCGCCGACAATGCTTTGCGATCGGGTATAGCCCGCCGATCCACTCAGCGTCGGCAACAACTGCGCGCGCGACTGGATCAGCGCTTCGCGTGCCTGGCGCAACCGTGCGACAGCCTGCGCGATATCGAGGTTGTTGACGCGCGCGCGCTCGACGATGCTGGCCAGCAAGGGATCGTCGAAATTGGCCCACCATGTCGTGATGTTGGCCAAGGGCCGCGTGTCGGCGGCCACCGAATACCCATCGGGGACGCCCAGCGCAGCCGGGGTGGCGGGGTGGTAGGCGGGTCCGACCGAACACCCCGCAATCGGCAATGTCAGGGCGAGCAACAGGACGATCGGGGAGCGCATGATCCCTATTTGGCTAATACACCGCGCGCGGTCCACCGAAATTTCGTGACAATCTGTCGCGGAAACTACGTCTTGCGTTACTCCATTTCCAGAATGACCGCATCGACGGCGAGACTGTCGCCGGTTTTGGCGTTGATCGCCTTCACGGTGCCCGCCTTTTCGGCGCGCAGGATGTTTTCCATTTTCATCGCCTCGACCACGGCGAGCGGCTGACCCGCTTCGACTTTGTCGCCCGCCGCGACATCCAGCCGCATTAACAGGCCCGGCATCGGGCAGAGCAGGAATTTCGACAGATCGGGCGGGATCTTCTCGATCAGATGCTGCGCATAGGGTGCGACATGCGCAGGCAGCACGCGCGCGACATGGCTTGCGCCGCGCGTGGTGAGCGTAAAGCCGGTGCGCGTGCGTGCGATCTTCACGGTCAGCGGGGCGTCGTCCAGCTCGGCCTCGACGACGCGGTCGCCCGGCGTATATTCGAGCGCGATGTCGAGATCGGCATCGTCGACCGTGATGCCGCTGGTCGAAATCGCCACCAGATGCTCGGCGTCGCCGATCTTGACCGACCAGTCCGACGGCGGCCGCAACCGCTTGCCGAGCTGCCCGTCGATGCGACGTGCGCGGTCCGCCTCTGCGGTGGCAGCAAAGGCCGCGATCGCGGCGAGCGCTTCGGACAGTTCGGGCGACGCAGGCGCGCCGTGGAAGCCGTCCGGATATTCCTCGGCGATGAAGCCGGTGGTGATATTCCCGCTGCGGAAGCGCGGATGCTGCATCAGCGCCGACAGGAAATCGAGATTGTTGCCCGGCCCTTCGATCTCGAACGCGTCGAGCGCGGCGATCTGCGCATCAATCGCCTCAATCCGCGTCGGCGCCCAGGTGATCAGCTTGGCGATCATCGGGTCATAGAACATGCTGACCTCGCCCCCTTCGCGCACGCCATCATCGACACGGACATACGCTTCTCCCCTCCCCTTCAGGGGAGGGGTTGGGGGAGGGGAAGTCTCCAGCGCCGCCCCTGCGGACAGCCCCTCCCCTAGCCCCTCCCCTGAAGGGGATGGGGATGTGTACGGCGTGCTCTTGCTCTCAGGCGGATTATACCGCACCAGCCGCCCGATGCTCGGCAGGAACCCGCGATACGGGTCCTCGGCATAGACGCGATTTTCCACCGCCCAGCCGTTCAACTGCACATCGTTCTGGCTGAACCCCAGCGGCTCGCCGGCCGCGACGCGGATCATCAGTTCGACCAGATCGAGCCCGGTCACCGCCTCGGTCACGGGATGCTCGACTTGCAGCCGCGTGTTCATTTCGAGGAAGTAGAAGCCCTCGCCGGTCGTATCCGCACCCGACACGATCAGTTCGACCGTGCCTGCCGAATAATAGCCAACCGCGCGCGCCAGCGCGACCGCTTGCTCGCCCATCGCCTTGCGCATTTTCGGCGTCACGAAGGGCGACGGCGCTTCCTCGACCACTTTCTGGTGCCGCCGCTGGATCGAGCATTCGCGCTCGCCGAGATAGACGATGTTGCCGTGCTGGTCGCCCATCACCTGGATTTCGATGTGGCGCGGGCTTTCGATGAATTTCTCGATGAACACGCGGTCGTCGCCGAACGACGCCAGCCCCTCGCGCTTGGTCGCCTCGAAACCTTCGCGCACGTCCTGTTCGCTATAGGCCAGCCGCATCCCCTTGCCGCCGCCGCCCGCGCTCGCCTTCATCATCACCGGATAGCCGATGTCGCTCGCGATCCGCACCGCTTCCTCGGTATCGGCAATCTCGCCCAGGAAACCGGGGACGACATTGACCCCGGCCTGCTTGGCGAGCTTCTTCGATTCGATCTTGTCGCCCATCGCGGCGATCGCGGCGGGCGGGGGCCCGACAAAGGCGATCCCCGCCTCGGCGCAGGCCTTTGCGAAACTCTCGCGCTCGGAGAGGAAGCCATAGCCGGGGTGGATGCAATCGGCGCCGGTCTCCTTGGCCGCGAGCAGGATCAGGTCGGCGAGCAAATAGCTCTCCCCCGCCGCCGGCGGCCCGAGCCGCACGCTCTCATCCGCCATCAGCACATGCGGGCTGCGCGCATCGGCATCCGAATAGACCGCGACCGTCGCGATCCCCATCTTCTTGGCGGTGCGCATCACCCGGCAGGCGATTTCACCACGATTGGCGACCAGGATTTTCTTGAACATTCCACTCTCCCCTCCCGCTTGCGGGAGGGGCCGAGGGAGGGCCATCCGCAAGGGGTTGATGTCTGGGGGGAGGAAAGTCCCTCCCCTAGCCCCTCCCGCAAGCGGGAGGGGAATTACGCGGCTGCCGCCCGCATCGGCTCTTCGCCAACCATCGGCACCAGCCCGAGCTTCGCCAGCAGCGCGGCGTCCTTGTCGTCCCCGGCATTGCCCGTGGTCAGCAATTTGTCCCCCGTGAAGATCGAGTTCGCGCCCGCCATGAAGCACAACGCCTGTGTAGCCTCGGACATGCTCTCGCGCCCGGCCGACAGCCGCACCATGCTCATCGGCATGGTGATGCGCGCCACCGCCACCGTGCGGACGAATTCGATGTCATCGATCTTTGCGAGCGGGGTGTCGGCCAGCATATTGCCGAGCACGGTGCCCTTGACCGGCACCAACGCATTGACCGGCACGCTCTCCGGGTGGCGCGGCAAGGTCGCCAGCGCATGGATGAAGCCGACCCGGTCGCCGCGCGTCTCGCCCATGCCGACGATCCCGCCACAGCACACGTTGATGCCGGCTTCGCGCACATGATCGAGCGTGTCGAGCCGGTCCTGGAAGGTGCGCGTGGTGATCACCTCCGCATAGTGTTCCGGCGAAGTGTCGATATTGTGGTTGTAATAATCGAGCCCCGCGTCGGCGAGCTGCTCGGCCTGGGTCGGCGTCAGCATCCCCAGCGTCATGCAGGTTTCCATGCCCATCTGCCGCACGCCCTGCACCATCTCGATGATCGCGGGCATGTCCTTGTCCTTGGGGTTGCGCCACGCCGCCCCCATGCAGAAGCGCTGCGACCCCGCATCGCGCGCCTGCGCCGCCGATTGCAGCACCGCGCGCACGTCCATCAGCTTGCTGGCCTTGAGCTCGGTGTCGGCGCTGGCCGACTGGTTGCAATAGCCGCAATCCTCGGGGCAGCCGCCGGTCTTGATCGACAGCAGCGTGCACAACTGCACCTGCCCCGCCGCATGATGCGCACGGTGCGTGGTCTGCGCCTGGAACATCAGTTCGTCGAACGGCAAGTCATACAGCGCCGCGATTTCCCCGCGCGTCCAGTCGTTCCTGACTTGCTCCCCTCCCGCTTGCGGGAGGGGTTGGGGGAGGGCCTGCTGGTACGGAGCAGCACTCGTTGCACTGCCCTCCCCTAGCCCAGTTTCAGGTGAACGATGCCCCGCATCGTTCAGGTCCGTCTGGGGGACGGACCGACCTGAAACTCGCAAGCGGGAGGGGGATTCCATCACGTCACTCATTCCACACTTTCCTCAACCGGGGGCATATTATGCCCCAGCAATCGCAACACTTCGCCCGCCGCCTCGACCAGATTGGTGCCGGGCCCGAAAATCCCCTGGACGCCCGCATCGCGCAGGAATTGGTAATCCTGCGCCGGGATCACCCCGCCCGCGATCACCTTGATGTCGCCGCGCCCCGCGTCCCGCAAATGGCCGATCAGCTCGGGGATCAAGGTCTTATGGCCCGCCGCAAGCGACGATGCGCCAACCACATCGACATCACGCTCGATCGCGAGCTTGGCGGCTTCGGCCGGCGTCTGGAACAGCGGCCCCGGCACCACCTCAAAGCCGAGATCGCCGAACGCCGACGACACCAAATTCGCACCCCGGTCATGCCCGTCCTGCCCCATCTTGGCGACGAGCATGCGCGGTTTGCGGCCATTGCGCGTTTCCAGCGAAACGACGCCGTCCTTCAAGCCCTGCCACGCGGCGTCGAAGGCGTGCGCGCCGCCGTAAATGCCCGACACCGGCGTCGGCACGGTGTCATAGCGCCCGAACACGTCCTCCATCGCGGAGGAAATTTCGCCCAAAGTCGCCCGCTGCCGCGCGCATTCGACCGCGAGCGCGAGAAGGTTCGATCCTCCCCGGATCGGGGAGGTGGCAGCCGCAGGCTGACGGAGGGGGGCCTCCGCACGCGACCCGCCCGCGTGGGGCACGCCCCCTCCACCCTTCGCTATATGCTCAGGGTCCCCCTCCCCGTGCCGGGGAGGATTGGCGCGCGCCCCCTCGCGTAACGCCTCCAAAGCCGCCTGGCACTTCGCCTCATCGCGCCCGGCCTTCACCCGGGCGATCCGCGCAATCTGCGCCTCGCGTACCGCGACATTGTCGACATCGAGAATGTCGATCGGGTCCTGCTCGGCCAGCTTGTACTTGTTAACGCCGACAATGACGTCCTCGCCCTTGTCGACCCGCGCCGCACGGCCCGCCGAGGCTTCCTCGATCATCGCCTTGGGCCAGCCTGCCGCCACCGCTTGCGCCATGCCGCCCTCGGCCTCGACGCGCTGGATGATCTCCCACGCCTTCTCGACCAGTTCCTCGGTCAGGCTTTCGATATAATAGCTGCCGCCCAAGGGATCGACGACCTTGGTCATCCCCGTCTCTTCCTGCAGCACGATCTGCGTGTTGCGCGCGATCCGGGCGGAGAAATCGGTCGGCAGCGCGATCGCCTCGTCGAGCGCATTGGTGTGGAGCGACTGCGTGCCCCCCAGCATCGCCGCCATCGCCTCGACAGTGGTGCGAATCACATTGTTGTACGGATCCTGCTCGGTCAGCGACACGCCCGACGTCTGGCAATGCGTGCGCAGCATCTTGGAGCGCTCGTCCTTGGCGCCAAGATCGGTCATCACGCGGTGCCATAGCTTGCGCGCCGCGCGCAGCTTGGCGACCTCCATGAAGAAGTTCATGCCGATCGCGAAGAAGAAGCTCAGCCGCCCGGCGAACGCATCGAGGTCCAGCCCGCTCGCCATCGCAGCCTTGGCATATTCGCGCCCGTCGGCGATCGTGAAGGCCAACTCCTGCAGCTGCGTCGCACCCGCTTCCTGCATGTGATAGCCGGAAATCGAGATCGAATTGAACTTCGGCATATGCGCCGAGGTGTAGGCGATGATGTCCGAGATGATCCGCATGCTCGGCGCAGGCGGATAGATATAGGTGTTGCGGACCATGAACTCCTTGAGGATGTCGTTCTGGATCGTGCCGTCGAGCTGATCCTGTGACACCCCCTGCTCCTCGCCCGCGACGATGAAGAAAGCGAGGATCGGGATCACCGCGCCGTTCATCGTCATCGAGACCGACATCTTGTCGAGCGGGATGCCGTCGAACAGGATCTTCATGTCGTCGATCGTGTCGATCGCCACGCCCGCTTTGCCGACATCGCCGGTCACGCGCGGATGGTCGCTATCATAGCCGCGATGCGTCGCCAGATCGAACGCGACCGACAGCCCCTTCTGCCCCGCCGCCAGGTTACGCCGGTAGAAAGCGTTGGAGGCTTCCGCAGTCGAGAAACCCGCATATTGCCGGATCGTCCACGGCCGCCCCGCATACATTGACGCGCGCACCCCGCGCGTGAACGGCGCGAAGCCGGGCAGACCGGGATCGATCCCTGCCACATCAGCCGCAGTGTAGAGCGGCTTGACGTCGATCCCTTCCGGCGTGTGCCAGGTCAGATCACGCCCCTTCACCTCTTTCGCGGCGAGGGCCTGCCAGTCTTCAAGGGTGGGTTTGTCTGTCATCGGTCCATTCCTCCTCTCCCATCGGGAGAGGATACGAAGGCTTAGCCGCGCAGCGGCTTAGCCGAAGTTGGTGAGGGTGACCCTCACCCTTCCGCCGCCTTACGGCGGCTCCCTCCCTCTCCCAAAGGGAGAGGGAATGCAACTCACGCCCCCTTGAACACCGGCTTGCGCTTTTGCAGGAAGGCGATGCCGCCCTCCATCGAATCCGCACTGCCGCGCACGGTGCGCTGGTTCTCGGCTTCCTGCAGCATGGCGGCGGCATAATCGACTTCATAGGCGTGGCGGATCTGCCGCCGCATCAGCCCCAAGGCCACCGTCGGCCCCGCCGCCAGCCGATCGGCCAAAGCGAACGCCTCGGCATCGAGCGCATCGTCGGCGACGACCTTGTGGATCATCCCCCAGTCGAGCGCCTTGGCCGCCGCGACGCGCTCGCCCAGCAGCATCATTTCGGTCGCGCGCGCACGGCCGATCAGCCGCGGCAGCATCCAGCTTGCGCCGCCATCGGGCACCAGCCCGATATTGACGAACGCCTGCAGGAAATAGGCCGTCTCGGAGGCCACACAGAAATCGGCGGCCAGCGCCAGGCTGCAGCCGATCCCCGCCGCCGGCCCGCGCACCGCGCTCACCACCGGCACGCTGAGTTCGGCAAGCGCCGCGATCGTCGGGTTATACGCCTCGGTCAGCGCCTTGAAGGTGGTGTTGCCCGGATCATGGCTGCCCAACGCCCCGCCCGCGACATCCGCGCCCGAACAGAAGCCGCGCCCGTTCGCCGCGATCAGCACCGCGCGCGCACCGTCCAGCGCAGCCAGCGCCTCCCGCAATTCCACGAACATTTCGGGCGGCGCGGCGTTCAGCCGCTCGGGCCGGTTGAGCGTCAGCACCAGCACGTCGCCGCGCCGTTCCTGCTGGATCATCGTGTCGGTCATGGCCTCTCCCTATCTTCGCGCGCATGCTGTCCGGACAAAGGCGCACCCACGCAACGTCGCTTTGATCCGTCCCTACAGAGCGGACATATCATGCGTCCACTCGCCTATGTCACGGGGCATGCCGCGTCAGCCGTGCGCCAGCGCGGGCGTTTCCATCACTTCGACCAGCACGCCCCCCATATCCTTGGGGTGCAGGAAGACGATCGGCGTGCCATGCGCGCCGATACGCGGCTCACCCAGCACCGTCACGCCCTTGGCCTTGAGCGCTGCCACCGCCGCATGGATTTCGGGCACTTCGAAACAGACATGGTGCTGCCCCCCGGCCGGATTCTTGCGCAGGAAGCCCGCGATCGGCGAGCTGTCGTCATACGGCTCGATCAGTTCGATCTGCGTGTTGGGCGTGTCGATGAAACACACTTTCACGCCCTGCGCGGGCAAATCGAACGGCGCGCCGATACGGGTCGCGCCCAGAACGTCGCGATACAAAGCGATCGAGCGTTCGATCGAGGGCGTGGCGATTCCGACATGGTTGAGCCGCCCCAGCGTGAAATCGGCGGCAGCGGAAGACGGCTCGGTCATCGACAATCGGCCCTTTGCAAACGCTTATTGATCGTCCGGTGTCGCCGGAGCGGCCGGCGCCGCGGCGGCCACCAGCGCGCGCGCGGGCGGCTTGCCCAGTTCATAGCCGCACGCCGTCAGCACTTGCCGGATCGGCGCTTCGCCGGGGCCCGTAAACTGCGCTTCGACGATCTTCTCCTCGGGGTCCACCACGCGCACCTTGATCGCTTTGCCGTGCGCGATCATCGCGGCGAGGTTGCTCACCACCAGATCGTCGCTGACGAACGCGCCATTGCCCGGAAATTGCCAATTGGTGCCAAGCCAGCCGCCATCGTCGATGTTGATCGCCACCGGGCGCGGCTGTGCCGCCGCGAAGCCGGGCTTGGGGATGAATTGCAGCGAGACGATCTTCTCGCTGGTCGCATCGCAGCGCACCACCAGGCGCGCTGTGTCATCGCTCGACCAGGCGGAGGTCGAGGTCGCGACGCTCTTGCCGCTGGTGCGCGTCTGCACCGCCCAGGGGGCAGGCGCAGCGGCGGGTGCGGGCGCTGCCGCCGCCTGGAGCAGGAGCAGCGCGAGCATCACTGTGCCACCACGCTTTCGGGCAGATCCTTGCCGAACACCCGCTGATAATATTCCGCCACCAGAGCGCGCTCCGTTTCATCGCATTTGTTGAGGAAGGACAGGCGGAAGGCAAAGCCGACATCGCCGAAGATCAGCGTGTTCTGCGCCCAGGTGATCACGGTTCGCGGGCTCATCACGGTCGAAATGTCGCCGTTGATGAAGCCGCGTCGCGTGAGATCCGCCACGCGCACCATATTCTCGACCTGCTTCTTGCCCTCGGGCTGATCATATTCGCCCGATTTGGCGAGCACGATCCGCGCCTCGACCGCCGCTGGCAGATAGTTGAGCGTGACCACGATGTTCCAGCGGTCCATCTGACCCTGGTTGATCTGCTGGGTGCCGTGATACAGGCCCGACGTATCGCCCAGGCCCACCGTATTGGCGGTGGCGAACAACCGGAAATAGGGGTTGGGGCGGATCACGCGGTTCTGGTCGAGCAGCGTCAACTTGCCCTCGGTTTCCAGCACGCGCTGGATCACGAACATCACGTCGGGGCGGCCCGCATCATATTCGTCGAACACCAAGGCGGTCGGCGTCTGCAGCGCCCAGGGCAGCAGCCCCTCGCGGAATTCGGTGACTTGCTGGCCGTCCTTCAGCACGATCGCATCGCGCCCGATCAAGTCGATGCGGCTGATATGCGCGTCGAGGTTGATGCGGATGCACGGCCAGTTCAGCCGCGCGGCGACCTGCTCGATATGCGTCGATTTGCCGGTGCCGTGATAGCCCTGCACCATCACGCGGCGGTTGTGCGCAAAGCCTGCGCAAATCGCCAGCGTCGTGTCCTTGTCGAACACATAGGTCGGGTCGAGATCGGGCACGCGCTCATCGGCTTCGCTGAACGCCGGGACTTCCATGTCCGAATCGATCCCGAACAGGTCGCGGACCTTCTTCATCTGGTCGGGCGCGTCGAGGATCGTAGTCTCGCGGCTGTCGGGCTGAGTGTTCGGAATCGTGGTCATTGCTGAATGCTCTGCAAGGTGGTTGCCCCCTCCCTAGCCCTTCGTATCGCGCGAAGTCGAGACGTGAGTTTCATGCAATTTTGGGCGGCAGTTCGAACACAGTGCAGAAGCGTGCGGCGAGTGCGACATCGCCGCTGACCGCCAGCCGCCCCCACGACACCACCTCCGCCAACGGCGTCGTGCCGAACAGCGCGGGCAGAAAGGCGTTGGGCTCGCCTTCAAACACCGCATCGGGATCGGCGACGTCGCCGCGGCTGACCGTCAGCGCGCCATCGGCAATGCGGGCACCATAACGCTCCTTACCGAGCACGAAACCGAACGCCCCGGCAAAGCCCCGCGCTCGTTCGGGGTGAAACATCATGCGCAGCGCCAGCATCAGCGCCACGCGCGAAAAGGGCAGCGACGGGTCATGCGCGGGCGACCGCAACGCCCAGCGCCCCAGCGCCATCACGATCGGCTCGGCTTCATACCCCCACGGCGTCAGCGCATAGACCTGGACATTGGCGGGCGGCGGCAGCGTCGCGCGCGCGAGAATCCCTGCCGCCTCCAGCCCCTGCAACCGCTGCGTCAGCACGTTGGCGCTCAGGCCCGGCAAACCGCCGCGAATTTCGCTGAAACGTCGCGGCCCCAGCAGCAATTCGCGGATGATCAGCAGCGACCAGCGCTCCCCCACGAACTCCAGCGCCAGCGCGGTTCCACACGCATCGTCATACCAGCGCTTCGTCGCAACCGGAGGGGTTTTGGTCACTTTTTCTAACTTCATGGTTGTTTTAAGTAACCTGAAGATGCATCAAATACAAACAGCGAGTCGCAAAAGGAGAGGTGCGCCGTGGCCAACGCCGTCTTTATCAATTTGCCCGTTGCCAACGTCGCTGCGTCCATCGCCTTTTACGAAGCGATCGGCTGCACCAGAAACGAGCAGTTCTCCAACGCCTCCGGTGCCGCGATGACGTGGTCGGATTCGGTCAGCTTCATGCTGCTCGCCCACGATCTGTACAGCAGCTTCACCCCCAAACGGATCATCGATGCGCACGCGACCAGCGGCGCGCTGTTCGCGCTGGCGCTCGATTCGCGCGAGGCGGTGGATGCGTTTGCGGCGCGCTCGCTGGCGGCGGGCGGGCGCGAGGCGCACGGCGCGGAGGACGAAGGCTTTATGTATTCACGCGGGATCGAGGATCCCGACGGCCACGGCCTCGGCCCGTTCTGGATGGATGCCGACGCCGCGCCCGCTGCGCAGCCGCAGGCGGAAACGGCCGGCTGACCCGATCAATCCCGCCACCCACCCTCGAACGATCAGGAGAGGACGCATGTATATCGACGGCTTCGTGATCCCCGTGCCGACCGAGCGCAAGGCCGAGTTCCTCGACCATGCGCGCCTGGTCGACGCGATGTTCCTGGAACTCGGCGCGACGCGCATCGTCGAGGGCTGGGGCGACGACGTTCCGGCGGGTCAGCACACCGATTTCGCACGCGCCGTCGCCGCGACGGCGGAGGAAACGGTGGCGTTTTCGTGGATCGAATGGCCCGACCGGGTGACGCGCGATGCGGCAATGGAAAAGATGCGCAGCGACCCCCGGATGGCGGACACGCCGATCCCGTTCGACGGCAGGCGCATGATCTTCGGCGGGTTCGACCCCGTCCTCGACCTCACGGCCTGACCTTAACGCGAGAGGAGCGCCCCATGACCAACCCACACGGCACCCCGATCTGGTACGAGTTGCAAAGCATCGACCCGCCCGCGTCGAAAGCGTTCTACGATCACGTCATCGGCTGGTCGATCGGCGAGCCCACTCCCGAAATGGATTACCGCATGATCGAAACCGGGCACGGCGCGGTCGGCGGGGTGATGCGGCTGACGCCCGAGATGGCAGCGGGCGGGGCGAGGCCCGGCTGGCTGTTCTACCTTGGCGTAGACGATGCCGATGCGACTGCCGATGCGATCAAGGCCGCAGGCGGAACGGTGCATATGGGCCCGTGGACCATGCCGGGGGTCGGCCGCATGGCGGTGGTCGCCGATCCGCAGGGCATCCCCTTCTACATCATGCGCGGCGACAGCGACGCATCGAGCACCGCTTATGAGCGCACCGGCATGGGCAAGTGCAACTGGAACGAGCTGATCACTCCCGATCAGGACGCCGGCGACGCCTTTTACCGCAGCGTGTTCGGCTGGAACTATCCCGACGTCATGCCGATGGGGCCGATGGGCGAATATCGCTTCATCGCGGTCGGCGACCTGACCTTCGGTGCGACGATGCGGCATGACGGCTCGGGCCCGCCGCCCGGCTGGCGCTTCTATTTCCGCGCGCCCGATATCGAGGCGGCAGCCGCCAAGGTGACCGAGGCGGGCGGCAGCGTGACGATGGGGCCGATCGAGGTCCCCGGCGGCGACCGCATCATCGTGGCGAGCGATCCGCACGGCGTCGTCTTCGGCGTGGTCGGCCCGGGTGACGCTGCCGTCGCGGAGCATTGAGCGATCAGGCGAACGCCGCCGCGCTCTTTAGCTGGGTATAGGCTGCGATCACGTCCTGCAGCTTGCTCTCGAAACTGCGGTCGCCGCCATTGCGATCGGGGTGATATTTGCGCACCAATTCGGCATAGCGTTCGCGCAAACCGCGCCGGTCGACATCGGGGGCGAGCCCCAGCACCTTGAGCGAGCGCCGGTCGACCTCCGACAAAGGCCGCCCGTCCTTCCGCTCTGGCTCCATCTTGCGCCGGAAACGCGCGCCGATCGCGTCGAGCGGGTCGCTGAAATCGGACCATTTCGGCGGCACGTCCCCGCCCGAATGCGCGAAGGCGCGCGTCTCGCGCTCCCATCCGGCGAACGGGCGCTGTTGCGCGTGGATTTCCTCGGGGCTCATACCGTTGAAGAAATTGTAGCGCGCGTTGAACGCGCGGACATGGTCGAGGCAGAACCAGCGATAGCCACGCGGGCCATCCGCACCGAAACGCGGTCCATCGCCCGCCGGCGCGCGAAATTCACCGGCTTCGTTGCAGCCCGGTTCCTCGCACACGCGCCCGCTTCCCTCCACGCGTCCGTGGAAGCGCGGGGCGGGCCGCTCTCTCGCGCCATCTTTCTTGTCGTCGTCGCGGGCCACGCGGCTCCCTCAAATGCAAAAGCGGTCTATATAGGCGCGATGACAGACCCTGCCACCGCCCCCCATCCGATTCCGCGCCCGATCGTCGACGAGATTCGCGACCGCCTCGTCGCCGCCCTCTCCCCGACCGCGCTCGATGTCTCCAACGACAGTGCGCAGCATGCCGGGCATCTGGGTGACGACGGCACCGGCGAATCGCACTTTACCGTCACGGTCGAATCCGGGGCCTTTGTCGGTTTGTCGCGCGTTGGGCGACAGCGTTTGGTCAATCAGGCGCTGGCGGACCTGCTGCGGGACCGCATTCACGCCCTCGCGATCCGCGCCCGGGCTCCGGGAGAATAAGCGATGCGCTACGGTCTGTGGTATTGGCCCGGAATCCAGGGCCGTGGCGAATTCATCAGATTGCCGCTGGAGGCAGCGGGGATCGCCTATGTCGAATGCGGCCGCGTCGAGGGTGAGGACGCGCTGGTCGCCAACATCCTGCTTTTTCTCGGCGACCATCATCAGGTCGGCGCATCGCGCATTGCCGACCGGTTGTGGCTCAACCAGTTGCAGCTGACGATCGCCGACATGGTCACCGAGGTCCACAGCGTCCACCACCCGATCGCCGGGTCACTGACCTATGAGGCGCAGAAGGACACTGCGCTCGCGGTAGCCAGGGTGTTCCGCGAGGAGCGCATGCCCAAATTCCTCGATCACTTCGAGCAGGCGGCCAATAGCGGTTCGGGCGAATGGCTAATCGACCATCACTGGACCTATGCCGACACGTCGCTGTTCCAGTTGGTCGAGGGGCTGCGCTATATGTTCCCCAAGCGGATGGCCGCGCTCGAGCCCGCTTATCCCGGCCTGATCCGCATCCACGATCTCGTCGCCGATCTGCCCGGCATCCGCGCCTATCTGAAGAGCGAACGCCGCCTGCCCTTCTCGCAGAACGGCATCTTCCGCCATTATCCCGAGCTCGACGCTGCATGACCCGCACCCCCCGCCCCGCCGCGCGCATCGTGTTGCTCGATCCGGCGGGGCGCGTCCTCTTGTTCCGTTTCGACCCAGATGACCGCCCGCCTTTCTGGTGCACGCCCGGCGGCGCACTCGATCCGGGCGAAGACTATCCCGCCGCCGCCCGACGCGAATTGCTGGAGGAAACCGGCTTCGATCTCGATCCCGGCCCCGAAATCCTACGCCGCGTGGTCGATTTTCTGACGATCGAAGGCGTGCCCGTCACCGCCGACGAACGCTATTTCCTCGTCCGCGCGCCGCACGACCGGATCGAGACGCACGGCCACACCGCGCTCGAACAGCGCGTGATGACGCGCTGGCGCTGGTTCACCCGCGCGGAACTGACGCAAGCGACCGAGCCCTATTTCCCGAGCGACCTGCTCGCCCTTCTCGCCGATCTGGAGGCACAGCCATGACCAATGACGATCTGATCCTGCAGACGATCACCCCCTCGACCCACGATCTCGGCGGCTTCAAGGTACATCGCACCTTGCCGTCGCGACCGCGCACGATGGTCGGCCCGTTCATCTTCTTCGACCAGATGGGCCCCGCACGGCTGGAGGTCGGCACCGGCATCGACGTGCGCCCGCACCCGCACATCAATCTGGCGACGGTCACCTATCTGTTCGCAGGCGCGCTCGGCCACCGCGATTCGATCGGCAGCGACGTGGTGATCGAGCCCGGCGCGGTCAATCTCATGACGGCAGGGCACGGCATCGTCCATTCCGAACGCTCGCCCAGCGCCGAGCGCGCGGTCGGCCCCGAATTGTCGGGCATCCAGACCTGGCTTGCCTTGCCCGAAGCGGATGAAGAGCGCGATCCCGCCTTCGAGCATGTCGCCAAGGCCGATCTGCCGACGGTCGAGACGCCGGGGGCCCGTGCGCGCGTGGTGATGGGCAGCCTATGGGGGCAGAGCGCGCCGACCACCACTTATGCCAGCACGATCTATGCCGACATCGTGCTCGATGCAGGCGGCGCGGTGCCGATCGATGCAGAGGCCGACGAGCGCGCCATCTACATCGCGATTGGCGAAGCGACGCTCGACGGCATGACGCTGGAGCCGATGACGCTCTATGTGCTCAAACCCGGCGTCGCCGCGACGCTGCGCTCCGCCACCGGTGCGCGCGCGATGCTATGCGGCGGCGAGGCGTTCACCACCCCGCGCCACGTCTGGTGGAATTTCGTCTCGTCCAACCGCGACCGCATCGAAGAAGCCAAGCGCGCCTGGACCGCAGGCGAATTCCCCAAGGTGCCCGGCGACGACAAGGAATGGATCCCGATCCCCGGCGTGCCGAAGACCGTGAGTTATCCTTAAATCTACTCCCCTCCCGCTTGCGGGAGGGGTCGGGGGAGGGCATGTTGAATCGAACGCGCGGTGAGAGAAGGTCAGGCCCTCCCCTAACCCCTCCCGCAAGCGGGAGGGGAATTTCAATGCCCACCTTCACCCTTACCCCCATCCCCCTCCCGACCGGCGTAACGCTCGACGTCGCCACCGCCGGCGACCCGGCGCACCCGCCGATCATCCTGCTCCACGGCTTCCCCGAATCGCACCGCACCTGGCGGCACGTCATCCCGCAGCTCAGCGCCGATCATTTCGTCATCGCGCCCGACCAGCGCGGTTTCGCGCGCTCGTCCAAGCCAGCAAATGTGTCCGATTATACCCCCGACAAGATGGTCGCCGACTTGCTCGCGCTCGCCGATCATTTCGGCCTCACCACCTTCACGCTGGTGGGCCATGATTGGGGCGGCGCGATCGCGTGGATGGCGGCGCTGCAAAACCCTAAGCGCATCACGCGGCTGGTGATCGTCAACGCGCCGCACCCGTTCGTCTTTCAGCGCACGCTGTTCGACGACATGGCGCAGCGCGCGGCGAGCCAATATATCCGCGCCTTCCGCAACCCCGATTTCGAAAAGCACGTTGCCGGTATCGGCCTGTCGGCGTTCTTCGACGGCAGCTTTTCGGCGCATACCGATCTCGCCAAGCTGGCCGAGGAAAAGCCCATCTATCTCGACCAATGGGGCCAGCGCGGCGCGCTCACCGCCATGCTCAACTGGTATCGCGCCAGCCCGATTATCGTCCCGGCAATGGACGAAACGCCCGAGCGCCCGGCCTTTCTCGACGCGCCGTTTCCCCCGATCCAGCAGCCGACGCTGGTGGTGTGGGGCCTCAAGGACGCCGCCCTCCTACCAAGCCAGCTCGAAGGTCTCGACGCGCTCGTCCCCGACCTGACGCTGGTCAAGGTCGATGCCGGGCATTTCGTCCCCTGGGAAAACCCCGACGCGATCGTCGCGGCAATCCGGGAGTGGGAACCCTAATCCTCCCCGGTACGGGGACGCCACCTAAATCCTCCCCGGAACGGGGAGGGGGACCGTGAGCATTCAGCGAACGGTGGAGGGGGCTCTCCCCAAGCGGTCCGCCCGTGGCAGCCCCCCTCCACCACCAGCCTGAAGAAGGCTGGCGGTCCCCCTCCCCGTGCCGGGGAGGATCAAACGCGCACCCGCGCCGCTTCAGGCAACGCGACCGAAGGCAGCGCATCCCCGGACTCTGCCCCCGTATCGACCCACGTCCCATGCGCATGCGCCGTCGCAACCGTCGCCCATTCCCCTGAGCCCGGCCACGACCGCGCCCGCACCACCTGATGCCCGAGCGCCCGATCGGGCTCCATCATCACCCAGCCGAGCGGCCGCTCCGCGCTCGCCCGCGCGCCCGCCGCCTTCATCGCAGCGCGGATGCGCTCGGCCACCGGCTCGGGCAGATATTGCCACACCACCGAATGCATCAGCACGCGCGTCACGCCCGCTTCCTGTGGCTCGGCCAGCCGCGCTTCGATCCAGTCGGCGGCATCGGCCTGCACCAGATCGACCCCGCGTTCGACCTGCATCGCGATCGCCGCGCGCACCCGCACCAGCCGTTCGGGCGTCTCGGGCCAGACATAGGCTGCCAGCCGCGCCGCCACCGTGGGATCGGTCGCATCGAGCGGCTGGACGTCGCAGCCACGCACCGACACGATCTCCAGCGGCACCACCGGCGCAGGCGGCCCGCCCCACTCAGGCGTAATCGTCACCGGCGAGTCGGCAGGCCCATAAAAGGTCCCGCCCAGATCGAAGCGATAGCGGTCGATCAGCAAATTCAGCCCCGCGCTCGACCCGATCTCGAGCAGCTCGATCCTCGGCCCGTGCCGCCGTGCGATCTCGATCAGCCCCAGCAGCAACGCCGCCGATCGCCCCGGCTCATTGGTCTGCGGCGGCCCGTCGAGCCACGGCAGCAGCGCCGCTTCGTGTTCGGCCAGCACCCGCTCCAGCGTGGCGATAATCTCGGCCTGTTCGGTCACGCGTCCCGCAAAGACCGCCGCCAGCCCGTCATCCCTGCCCGCCTGCACCAGCGCATGCAGCCCGCCAAAAAAGCGCAGCGGCAACGCATCGCGCGTCGGCTCGCCCGGCCAATCGAGGATGCGCGCGCCCATCGCGGTGTCGCGCGTCAGCCCCGCCGCCACCGCCGCGCACATCCGGCCATAAATCGGCGCGGCATTGGCGTCGCAATAATGCTGCTGAATCAGGAACGCCCCGCGATTATTCTGCTCGCTCGCCATCTGCCATCTCCGTTTGCATATCCGTTCGTTTCGAGCGTCGTCGAGAAACCGGGCCTGGCGCGGCGCTGCTGTTTCTCGACTGCGCTCGAAACGAACGGGGGGGGTATCGTCGGCCCCGTTGTTGCGCCCACCCCCGCCCGCAAGTAAAGCCCGGCGGATATGGCCGATCCCATCATCATCGCCGTGCCCAAGGGCCGCATCCTCGCCGAGGCTGTTCCGCTGCTCGAACGCGCCGGAATCGTTCCCGAAGCCGCCTTTCGCGACGAGGATTCGCGCGCCTTGCGCTTCTCGACCAACAATCCCGGCATCGACTTGATCCGCGTCCGCGCGTTCGACGTCGCCACCTTCGTCGCACACGGTGCCGCGCAGCTTGGCATCGTCGGGTCGGACGTGCTGGCGGAATTCGATTATTCGGAGCTTTATGCCCCGGTCGATCTCGGCATCGGCCATTGCCGCCTGTCGGTCGCCGAGCCCGCCGCAATGGCCGCGCAGGACGATCCGCGCGGCTGGAGCCATGTCCGCGTCGCCACCAAATATCCGCACGTCACCGAAGCGCATTTCGCACGCCGCGGCGTCTCGGCGGAATGCGTCAAGCTGAACGGCGCGATGGAACTCGCGCCTTTGCTCGGCCTCGCCCCGCGCATCGTCGATCTGGTGTCGTCGGGCCGCACGTTGAAGGAAAACGGCCTGGTCGAGGTCGAAGTGATTTGCGAGGTGACCAGCCGCCTGATCGTCAACCGCGCCGCGTTCAAGACGCGCGGGCAAGTGGTGCCGCTGGTCGAGGCGTTCCGCCGGGCGGTTGCGCAGGAGGTGGCGGCGTGAACACTTGTCACCCTCACCCTTCCGTCGCTTCGCTCCTCCCTCCCTCTCCCAATGGGAGAGGGAAGGGGCCCGCGCGGCAAAGCCGCGTGGGAAGGGTGAGGGTGACCAACCAATGATCCGCCTCACCACCACATCCCCCACCTTCGCCGCAGACTTCACCGCTTTGGTCAACGCCCGCCGCGAAGCCGATGCCGATGTCGCGCGCGACGTAACCGCCATCATCGCGCGCGTCCGTGACGAAGGCGACGCGGCGGTGCGCGCCTACACCCAAAGCTTCGACCGCCACGATCTCGACGCCACCGGCTGGCAGATCGACCGCGAAGAATGGCGCGCCGCCTATGACGGCCTCGCCCCCGATCTGCGCGCCGCGCTCGATCTCGCGGCGGAGCGCATCGCCACCTATCACGAGAAGCAGAAGCCGCAGGGCAGCGACCTGACCGACGCGCACGGCATCCGCACCGGTGCGCGCTGGAATGCGATCGAAAATGCCGGGATCTACATTCCCGGCGGCCGCGCGGCCTATCCCAGCTCGGTGCTGATGAACGCCATCCCCGCCAAGGTCGCGGGCGTCGATCGCGTCGTCATGGTCACCCCCACCCCCGATGGCGAGATCAACCCGCTGGTGCTCGCCGCCGCGCACATTGCCGGCGTCGATGAAGTGTGGCGCATCGGCGGCGCGCAAGCCGTCGCCGCGCTTGCTTATGGCACCGACCGCATCGCGCCGGTCGACGTCATCACCGGCCCCGGCAACGCCTGGGTCGCCGAGGCCAAGCGCCAACTCTACGGCGTGGTCGGCATCGACATGGTGGCGGGTCCCTCGGAAATCGTCGTCGTCGCCGATGGGGCGAACCGCGCCGACTGGATCGCCGCCGACCTGCTCAGCCAGAGCGAGCATGACCCGACCAGCCAGTCGATCCTGTTCACCGATGACGCCGCCTTTGCCGATGCCGTCGCGGCCGAGGTCGACGCCCAGATCGCCACGCTCGCAACATCCAAGGTCGCGCGCGCGGCATGGGACGCGAACGGCGCGATCATCCTGGTGCGCGACCTCGACGAAGCGCTGCCACTGGTCGACCGCCTCGCGCCCGAACATCTCGAACTGGCGTGCGACGATCCGCAGCCGCTGTTCGACCGCGTCCGCCATGCCGGATCGGTGTTCCTCGGCCGCCACACGCCGGAAGCGATCGGCGATTATGTCGCCGGCCCCAACCACGTCCTCCCCACCGGCCGCCGCGCCCGCTTCGCCAGCGGCCTGTCGGTGCTCGATTTCATGAAGCGCACCAGCTTCCTGCACTTGGACCCCAAGGGTCTGGCGGCGATCGGCCCGGCGGCGGTCGCGCTCGCCGAAGCCGAAGGCCTCCCCGCCCACGCAAGATCGGTGGCGCTACGGCTGAAATAACCTCACCGTCACCCCGGGCTCGTCCCGCGGTCCACCGCGCCGCATAGTCGGCAAACGATCGTCACGGACGACCGTGGACCCCGGGACAAGCCCGGGGTGACGGTCTGCGCGGCTGGTCCGGTGCCCCCCAAAAACACCCAACTTCCCGTTCCCCGCTTTTTCGCTTAAAGGCCGCGCAATGTCTTCCCACGCCACCCCCCGTACCGCCGCCCGCTCCAAAGCACGCGCCGCCGCCCGTCTCGCCGCCGTCCAGGCGCTGTATCAGCATGATATGGAAGCAACGCCGATCGCGCAGTTGCTGAGCGAATTCCACAATCACCGCCTCGGCGCGACGATCGAGGATGCCGAATATGCCGAGGCCGAAGTCGGTTTCTTCGACGATGTCGTAAAGGGCACCGAGGCGCGCCTCGGCGAGATCGACACCGCCATTGCCGGAAAGCTTGCCAAGGGCTGGAACCTCGCCCGGCTCGACAAGGCGATGCGCGCGATCCTGCGGGCGGGCACCTATGAATTGCTGGCGCGCGCGGACGTGCCGGTCGGCACCGTCATCACCGAATATGTCGATGTAGCGCACGCTTTCTTCGACAAGCGCGAGGCGGGTTTCGTCAACGGCCTGCTCGACGCCATCGCCAAGGACGTCCGCGCATAAAGATGGCGGAGGTCATCAACCTCCGCCGCGCCCGCAAGGCGCACACCCGCAAAGCGGCAGAAGCCACCGCCACCATCAACCGCGCCGCCTTCGGGCGGAGCAAAGCTGAACGCGAGGCGGCGGCAGTGGACGCCGGGCGGCTGGAACGCGGGCTGGATGGGGTGAAGCGGGAGGAGTGAGCAAGGGCGATTGTCCGCTCTCGCCCAATATCTGCCACTTAGCCGCTCTTGTTGGCGTCCCTATTGCGGACGTTCACGCAGTTCTCCACTCTCGCGTCATGCCTTCCCAGTGCATCCGAGCCGCATTTGCCTTGATCGCGTCGCTATCGTTAGCGGGTGCGATGCCCAACCCTCCTGACAATAACTACATAGCCTTAACTGCGTCCGATTTGCGAAATATGGTGTTAGGTCACTATATTCGTGATTGTGAAGGTTCAGTAGACGCTGGTCCTCTCATAATAGAACGGAACGCGCGCTTTGAGAAAGTGACTGGTTTTGGGTCCTATGACGGAACATACTCTACGCATCAAAACACGATTTATTTCGTGACAAGGCACACCAAGTCGCCAATAATTTTCTTCATGAGATTTTTCAAAGATACCAGTGGTAGCTTATTCGTCACCGACGAACTGAATCGAACTCCTTACCCCATCCATATTCGACCCATTGATAGCCATGCGCACGATCTGACCTGCGCGCATAGCCCCCGTCCGACTAATCGGTAATCTTCCGAAAAGCCGCCAGACCCCTCCCCACCACCCGCAGACATCCGCCCCCGCCCCCGCTACACCGGCGCGCATGACCGAAGCCGATTTCCTCGCCGCCTTGCGCGCGCTGCCGCTGCATCCAGGGGCGTTGGGCCTGCGCGATGACGCCGCGCGGCTGGGGCGGCTGGTGCTGACCAGCGATACGCTGGTCGAGGGCGTGCATTATCTCGCCAGCGATCCAGCCGGGGATGTCGCGTGGAAGCTGGTGGCGACCAACCTGTCCGATCTCGCCGCCAAGGGCGCGGTGCCGGTCGGGGTGATGCTGAATTATCCTTTGCGTGCTTCGCAGCCGCCGCCCCCGCGCTCAACCCGTCACCCCGGGCTTGTCCCGGGGTCCACCGCGCGGCAAGACCAACCGCCGCAGGACACGCCGCACCGTGGACCCCGGAACAAGTCCGGGGTGACGGGGACGGGCACTGCGGAAGCGACCATGGGCGATGCCGAAAATTGGGACACCGCCTTCCTCACCGGCCTCGCCGAGGCGCTCACCCGCTTCGCCGCGCCGATCCTCGGCGGCGACACCGTCTCGCTCCCGCCGCACGCCCCGCGCGTGCTCACGCTCACCGCGCTCGGCGACAGCGCGCACGCCCCCAGCCGCAGCGGCGCGCGCGCAGGCGATGCGCTGTACGTCACCGGCACGATCGGCGATGCCGGGGCCGGGCTCGCCATTGCGCGCGGGGAAAGCGGCCCCGCCGATCTGCTCGCCGCCTATCGCCGCCCGCAGCCGCGCCTCGCCGAGGGGCAGGCGCTCGCGCCGATCGTCAGCGCGATGATGGACGTGTCGGACGGCCTGCTGATCGACGCGCACCGCATGGCCCAGGCGAGCGGCCTCGCCGTCACCATCGATCTCGCCACCGTGCCGCTCTCCGACTCGTACCGCGCCTTCGTCGGCGACACGCTGCCCGCGCGCCTAACCGCCGCCACTGCAGGCGACGATTATCAATTGCTGTTCGCGCTTGCCCCAGACCAGCCCCTTCCCGTCCCCGCCACCCGCATCGGGAGCTTCTCGCGCGGGGAAGGCATCACCCTCACCGACGCGGGCGCGCCGGTCGAACTGCCGCCCCGGCTCGGCTTTCAGCACGGGTAGCAACCGCCGCTTGCCAAGCCATCCCCCGGCGCTAGTCTGGCGGCCAAGCGTGGGGGCGCAAGGAGAGTCTGTCCGGGCGACCATCCCACCGGAAACCATGGGAAAGGATACGCATGACGATCGTCTATGCCGCCATCATCTGTGGGCTGATCGCCGTCGCCTACGGCATCATCACCAGCGCCCAAGTCCTCCGCGCACCGCCCGGCAACGAAAAGATGCAGGACATCGCCGCCGCCATTCAGGAAGGCGCGAAAGCCTATCTCGGCCGCCAGTACCGCACCATCGCCATTGTCGGGGTGATCGTGCTCGCTTTGGTGTGGGTGTTCCTCGACGGAATGCGCACCCCCATCTCCGCCGTCAGCTTTGCGCTCGGCGCGGTGCTGTCGGGCGTGGCGGGCTATGTCGGCATGAACATTTCGGTGCGCGCCAATGTCCGCACGGCGGAGGCCGCGCGCACATCGCTGCAAGGCGGGCTGACGATGGCGTTCCGCTCGGGCGCGGTCACCGGCTTGCTGGTGGCGGGGCTCGGCCTGCTCGCGATCTCGGGCACCTTCTGGTATCTGGCGGGCACGAACGGCAGCGCGGCGGGCGCGCCCGTCGTGGTCAAGGCGCTCACCGCCTTGGCCTTCGGCGCCTCGCTCATCTCAATCTTCGCGCGTCTGGGCGGCGGCATCTTCACCAAGGCCGCCGATGTCGGCGCCGATCTGGTCGGCAAGGTGGAAGCCGGCATCCCCGAGGACGACCCCCGCAACCCCGCCACCATTGCGGACAATGTCGGCGACAATGTCGGCGATTGCGCCGGCATGGCCGCCGATCTGTTCGAAACCTATGTGGTCACGATCGGCGTGACGATGATCTCGGTCGCGCTCGCGCTCAAAAATGCCGATCATCTGCTGCAGGTTATGACGCTGCCGCTCATCGTCGGCGGGGTGTGCATCCTCACCTCGATTATCGGCACCTTCTTCGTGCGGCTGGGCAGTAGCGGCTCGATCATGGGCGCGCTGTACAAGGGCTTCTGGGTCAGCGTGGGCCTGTCGATCCCCGCCATCTATTTCGCCACGCAATATACGCTGGGCGACATGAACACGCCGCTCGGCGGCAACGCCTTTCTCGGCGATGTCGGCGCGTTCACCGGCATGAAATTGTTCGGCGCGATGATGATCGGCCTCGCCGTCACCGGGCTGCTGGTGTGGATCACCGAATATTATACCGGCACCAATTTCCGCCCGGTGCGCAGCATCGCCAAGGCATCGGAAACCGGCCACGGCACCAACGTCATTCAGGGCCTGGCGATCAGCCTGGAATCGACCGCTTTGCCCACGCTCGTCATCGTCATCGCGGTGATCGCCGCCTATCAGCTTGCGGGCGTGATCGGCATCGCCTTTGCCGCCACCGCCATGCTGGCACAGGCCGGGATGGTGGTCGCGCTCGATGCCTATGGCCCGGTCACCGACAATGCCGGCGGCATCGCCGAAATGGCGGGCCTGCCCGATGACGTGCGCCACCGCACCGATGCTCTGGACGCGGTCGGCAACACCACCAAGGCGGTGACCAAGGGCTATGCGATCGGCTCGGCCGCGCTCGCAGCGCTCGTGCTGTTCAACGCCTACACCTCGGACTTGGGCCGCGATTTCCCCGATCTCACGGTCAATTTCCAGCTCTCCAACCCCTATGTCATCGTCGGGCTGCTGCTGGGCGCATTGCTCCCCTATCTGTTCGGCGCGATGGGGATGACTGCGGTCGGCCGCGCGGCGGGCGCGGTGGTCGAGGAAGTCCGCGCGCAGTTCCGCGACAATCCCGGCATCATGGCGGGCACCAGCCGCCCCGATTATGCCCGCACCGTCGATCTCGTCACCAAGGCCGCGATCCGGGAAATGATCATCCCGTCGCTGCTGCCCGTACTCTCCCCGATCCTGGTCTATTTCGTCATCACTAGCGTGGCGGGCCAGGCCGAGGGCTTTGCCGCCTTGGGCGCGATGCTGCTGGGCGTGATCGTCTCGGGCCTGTTCGTCGCGATTTCGATGACGTCGGGCGGCGGCGCGTGGGACAATGCCAAGAAATATATCGAGGACGGCCATCACGGCGGCAAGGGCAGCGAAGCGCATAAGGCCGCCGTCACCGGCGACACGGTAGGCGATCCGTATAAGGACACGGCAGGCCCGGCGGTGAACCCGATGATCAAGATCACCAATATCGTCGCGCTGCTGTTGCTCGCGGCCTTGGCGGCGGCAGGATAAGGTTCACGGCGCGGCGGCGGCACTTCATCCGCCGCCGCGCCGCGCGACATTCCATCGATCAGGTCGGTCGGTAGGCAGCGACGCTCTGCATGGCCCCGCTCACCAGGCAATTCGCCACGCAGATCAGCACATGGCCGTCTTTCTCGGGCGGATGTCCGCTATACACCTCGAGCACCGCGCGCTTGCCAACGGCGGGGCTGGCACCAATCTGCAAGGTCATCACATTATTGGGGGCCTGCGCCATCAGCCCGGAGAGCGGGCCGTAAATGCCCTCCTCCTGCTGCACGACGGTTTGCAGATAGCTAAGCGGCTGGTTGCCGTCGCACGCTTTTTGAACAATCGACATTAGCAGGGCCCTCCGACCGCAACCTTGAAACGTTGGCAAAAGGTCTCGAGTTTCTCCGTCGTCCGCGCTGCATCGAGCAGGTTCAGCGCATTGAGGAGCGGATCGGCGTCGCTCGGCTCCCCGCCCGACACGCGCTGCAGCAGCCCCAACTGTGCCGCCGTTGCTGCTTTCAGGAGAATAGCGATCTTTTCCCGGCGGTCCTGCAAATCCTGTGCAACCGGCGCGACGATCTGGATCGCCTTGATGTCTGCATTTGCCTGGGTCGCCTGCACCCCCGCGTGATTGGAAATCTCGGTGATGGCACCGGGAAGCGTGCCAGCAAAGGCGTAGTCATCGATGTCGTTGAGCGCGCGGAACAGCGAATATGCGGCGACATCCTGCGATTCGCCCTCGCGGATGCGGGCCAGCACTTCGCGCCGTTTCGCCACCATCTGCGCCAGCATCGCGGGCATGGTCATGTTGTACAGCGCCTGCTTCTCGAACGAGGCGCGCGCCCCCAGTACGCCGGCCGAGGCCGCCGACAGCGCCTTCGACGCCGCGCTCACCGAGCCGACCCCGTTCAGCGCAAGCGCGATCCAGTCGGTTCCGACACCGAAGCCGACCCCTTCTTTGTAAAGATTGCGCTCATATTCGCCAAAACGCAGGTCGATCGCGCGCAGCCGGGCGTCGATGATATCGTTGCGGCACGCCTTCTTGGCCTGGCAGGAGTCATAGGCGGTGACCTTTGCTGCCAGCAGATACGGCGCAATTTCGGCATTGACTTGCGTAGTATCGAACGCCGAATTTGGAAATCCGCTCACGGTCGCGCACCCGGCAAGCGACATGGCAAATCCCCCGACGGCCACTCTTCGCAAAACATCACCCATCCCGCGCGCGATGATATTGATCGGAACTAATGGATCACCTGGCACCTCCACCCCCTCCCCATATCGTTTATTAGAAAGCAAACTCAAACTGACACAGTGTGCTGCTATTATCAATAAAATGATGTTTTCTACAGTCGAGTTATATTTCAGATATTTATGTGCCATCTCGTGTCAGGCACGCTGCAACCATGCCTGCGGAGTCTTTGGATCGGCATGGCAGGTACAAAGAAACGGCACCGCACTCGCACATTTTGTGACGGGTGGTCGTTTTCACACAATAATCGCGTTTTTTCTTTTCATCCCCCTTGTCAGCGCGCGCGTCGGCAATAAAGCTCGGCTGCATCCTGGGGGAGGAAAATCACCGTGATACTATACCGTTACTGGCAGGCGCTGGCGATCATGACTGCGGTATCCGCCGGTGTCGTCCACGCGCAGGGGCCCGCGCCGGTTGCCGCCCCCACCGCCGCCACCGCGCCGCTCCCCGCCGAAGCCTTTGCCAGGCTCCCCTTTCTGCAAAACCCCGAACTCTCGCCCGATGGCACGCGCGTCGCGGTCAAGATGGCGATCAAGGGCGAGCAACGCTTCGCCATCGTCCCGCTCGACGACACCAGCAAGCTGGTGATGATCAGCCCCGGCCCCAACGATCTCAACAGCTGGGCCTGGGTCAATAATGACTGGCTCGTCGCCACGATCGGTGCCACCGCCCCGGTCGAGGGGGATAGCTGGTATCTGCGCCGCACGATCGGCATCAGCGCCGATGGCAAGAAGATCAACGTGCTCGGCAAGGATCTCGCCGCGCAAGGGGCCGACGACATCCTGTGGATCGCGCGCGATGGCAGCCCGCACATCCGCCTCGCCCTGCAAACCTCGATCTATCGCGATACCGCAGGGTTCTGGCCCGAAGTGCGCGATTTCGATGTCACCAACGGCCACAGCGTGCAGGTGCAGCCGCCGCGCGAAACCGTCATGGACTGGTATGCCGATGGCACCGGCACGGTGCGCTCGGGACTTGCCTATGACGATGACACGCGCTCCTACCGCTTGCTCTACCGCGACAGCGCCGCCCAGCCCTTCCGCACGCTCGTCAAGGCGAAGGGCAAGGATGCCGATCTCGGCAACACCCCCGCCATGTTCCTGCCCGAACCCGGCAAGGCGCTGTCGATCAGCGATGCCGATGACGTGACCGCGCTCTATCCGCTCGATCTGGCAACGCTCAAGACCGGGGCGAAACTGTTCGGCGTGCCCGGTTATGATATTGACAGCATCATCAGCGACGAGAGCGGCACGCGCCTCGTTGGCGTGCAATATACCGACACGCGCCCGCGCGTGCACTGGATCGATCCCGCGCTCGCCGACATCCAGACCAAGCTCGATGCGGCCGTCGGCACCCGCACCGCGCGGATCGTGTCGTGGAGCAAGGATTTCCAGGTGCTGATCGTCCATGTCGGCGGCCCCGATCGCCCCGGTGCCTATTACATCTTCCGCCAGGCCGAAGGCGTGATGCACATGATGGGGACGGTCAACGAAGCGCTCGGGCTGAAGGCCTATGCCCCGGTGCGCACGATCAAATACAAGGCGCGCGACGGGCTCGAAATCTCCGCCGTGCTCACTTTGCCGCCCGGCAAGGAAGCAAAGAACCTGCCGCTGATCCTGCTGCCGCATGGCGGCCCGTTCGCGCGCGATGACGAAAGCTGGGACTGGTGGACGCAATTCCTCGCCAGCCGCGGCTATGCCGTGCTGCAACCCAATTATCGCGGGTCCTCGGGCTTCGGCACCGCCTTCACCAAAAAGGGGCGCGGACAATGGGGCCTCGCCATGCAGGACGATTTGACCGACGCCGTCAAATGGGCGGCGGATAGCGGCCTCGCCGATGCCAAGCGCGTTTGCATCGTCGGCGGCTCCTATGGCGGCTATGCCGCGTTTCGCGGGGCGCAGCGCGATGGCGCGGTGTATCGCTGCGCGGTGTCCTTTGCCGGGGTGTCGGATATGCCCGCCATGCTGCGCTATGACGGGGCCTTCCTCAATGGCGGGCGCAACAAGGATTATCTGCGCGACCAGGCCCCCGATCTGAAGGCGGTTTCCCCGCTTTACGGCGCGGCGCAATTCTCGATGCCGATCCTGATCATGCACGGCAAGAAGGACACCGTCGTCCCCGTCAAGCAATCGCGCGACATGGCGGCGAAGCTGAAGGCGGCGGGCAAGCCCTATCTCTATATCGAGCAACCGCTGGGCGACCACCATTTCACGCGCGAGGCCGACCGGCTGGAGTTTCTGAAGGCGTTGGAGGCGTTTTTGAAGGAGCATAATCCGGCGTAGCGCCCAAGGCTAACGGCGCAGCCGTTAGCCGCGGATCCGCGCAAGCCCGGCCGGCGAACGGGCGGGCTCCCCGCCCGATCCGACCGACGACGCGGCTTTGCCGCGGCGCTGGCCACCACCCCGCCACCTGCCGCCAAAGCGCTTGCGTTTCTCGGGCCTAATCCGCCACATGCGTATCCACGGGGAGTACATGATGCGGCTGGGCTGGGACGAGATCAAACGCCGCGCACGCGCGTTCAGCGAAGACTGGGCGGATGCGCATTACGAAAAAGGCGAAACCCAGTCCTTCTACAATGATTTCTTCGACATCTTCGGCGTCAAGCGCCGCCGTGTCGCCACCTATGAGCAGCGCGTAAAGCTGCTCAGCAACAAGCACGGCTTCATGGACCTGTTCTGGCCGCGCACGCTGCTGATCGAACAGAAAAGCGCCAAGCTCGATCTCGACAAAGCAGGCACCCAGGCGCTCGATTATATCGACGGCATCGCACCTGCCGAACAGCCGCGCTACGTGCTGACGTGCGATTTCCAGACGTGGCGGCTGCTCGATCTCGATAGCGGCTCCGAAACCCGCTTCAAGCTCGCCGACCTGCACAAACATGTCGAGGCCTTCGCCTTCGTCCTTGGCCGCCAACGCACCTTCGAGACGCAGGCTGGCGTGACGATCAAGGCCGCCGAACTGATGGGCCGCCTGCACGACGCGCTGGAGGCGGCCAATTACAAGGGCCATGATCTCGAACAATTGCTGGTCCGCTTGCTGTTCTGCATGTTTGCCGACGATACGGGCATCTTCCAGCCCAAGGACCTGTTCCTGGAACTGCTGCAGAACGACACGCGCGAGGATGGCAGCGACACCGGGCGCGTGCTGATGGAATTGTTCGACGTGCTCGATACGCCCGAAAGCGATCGCCAGACCGGCCTGTCGGGCGAACTCAACGCCTTCCCCTATATCAACGGCCAGCTCTTCACCGGGCGGCTCCGCACGCCCGTGTTCGACAAGGCGATGCGCCAGCATTTGATCGATGCGTGTCGGCATGATTGGACCGGGGTCAGCCCCGCCATTTTCGGCTCGCTGTTCCAATCGGTGATGGACGCCCGGGAACGCCGCGCAAAGGGCGCGCATTACACGTCCGAAGCCAATATCATGAAGGTGATTGGCCCGCTCTTCCTCGATGATCTGCGCGCCGAGCTAGACCGGCTGGTCGCGCGCCGCACCGGGCGCGATGCCGCCTTGCTCGAATTTCAGGCCAAGCTCTCGCGCCTCACCTTTCTCGATCCGGCGTGCGGCTGCGGCAATTTCCTCGTCATCGCCTATCGCGAAATCCGCCGCCTCGAACTCGCTTGCCTGCAAGCGCTCTACCCCACCCAGCAAATCGATGCGGTGCTGCTCAGCCGCGTGACGGTCGCGCAATTTTACGGCATCGAGATTGAGGAATTTCCCGCGCGCATCGCCGAAGTCGCGATGTGGATGGCCGATCACTTGGCCAACAACGAATATAATGAAGCGTTTCAGGGCAATAGCGCGCGCATCCCGCTCAAGGATTCGCCGCACATCCTCAACGCCGACGCGCTCGACACCGATTGGTCGAGCCTGATCGCGCCGGAAAAGCTGCACTACATCATGGGCAACCCGCCCTTCATCGGCGCGAAATTCCAGACGCCCGAACAACGCGCGCAAGTCCGCGCAATCGCCGGGCTCGGCGGCAGCGGCGGCACGCTCGATTTCGTCGCCGCGTGGTTCATCAAGGCCGGAGCATATCTGAACGGTGCCACCACGATCCTCCCCGGCACGGGGAGGGGGACCGCCAGCGAAGCTGGTGGTGGAGGGGGGCCTCCGCACGCGACACCCACGATGGCGAGCCCCCTCCACCAGCCTGCGGCTGGTCCCCCTCCCCGTGCCGGGGAGGATCAGGTCGGCAATCGCCGCATCCGCATCGCCTTCGTCTCGACCAATTCGATCAGCCAGGGCGAACAGGTGGCGCAGCTCTGGCCGATCCTGTTCGATCGCTTCCATCTCGAAATCGCCTTCGCCCATCGCACCTTCAGTTGGGGCAGCGAAGCGCGCGGCGCAGCGCACGTCCATGTCGTCGTGATCGGGTTGACCCACCGCGATAATCAGCCGAGCGAGAAGCGGTTGTTCAGCTATCCCGACATTCGACGCGAGCCGATTGAAAGTCGGCATGATGCGCTGACGGCGTACCTGTTCGATGCACGGGGTGTGATGAACCGGCATTTGGTGGTGTCAGAATCCACCAGCCCGACTTCTCCCCGCCCAGCAATCTCATTTGGTAATATGCCTAACGACGACGGAAATCTAATCTTATCCACCGCCGAACGCGCTGCTCTATTATCCTCCTACCCGGACGCCGAATCATTCATAAAGATTCTTGCGGGCGCAAAAGACTATATTGAAGGAAGCCACAGATTTTGCTTTTGGCTCGTGAAAGTTGATCCATCAATAATCCGAAGCATACCACCCATCTTGGAACGATTGCGTCGCAATCGAATTTATAGAGAATCAAGCACAAGGCTTACGACAAGAAAACTTGCCGGCGCACCCGGATTGTTCGGAGAAATCCGTCAAAGCGATCAGCCTTATGTACTCATTCCGCGCCACTCATCGGAACGCAGAGAATATGTTCCTTTTGGCTTCTTTGGTCCTGAGACGATTGCACATGATAGCTGCTTATTCATGCCAAACGCCGATCTCTTTGATTTCGGCGTCATGACGAGTCGAGCACATATGGCGTGGCTCGCTCAAATGGGCGGCCGCCTTAAGAGCGATTTCCGCTATTCAATCGGCCTCGTCTACAACACCTTCCCCTGGCCCGACGCCACGCCCGCACAGCGCGCGAAAATCGAGCAGCTTGCGCAAGCGGTGCTCGATGCGCGCCTCGCGCACCCGACCGCCAGCCTCGCCGATCTTTATGATCCCGATACCATGCCGGGCGATCTGCGCCGCGCGCACCATGCGCTCGATCTGGCGGTGGACCGGCTCTACCGCAGCGCGCCGTTTGCCTCGGACCGTGACCGGGTCGAGCATTTGTTCGGCCGCTACGAAGCGCTGGTAAACCCGCTCGCCACCACCGGCGTAAAAGCCAATCGCCGCGTCGCCCGCAGAAGCGCCGCCCAGCAGGAACCGGATGCATGAAGCCCGCCCACGTCGCCACGATCCGCAAGGACGATTTCTACGTCCCCACGCTGCAAGTGCTGCGCGATCTGGGTGGCTCCGCCTCGATCGAGGAGATTGAGGAAAAGCTGATCGATCGCTTCGGCTTCACCCAGGCCGATCTCGACGCGACCTACCCCACCAGCGGCGACAACATCATCACCGACAAAATGTCCTGGGCGCGCAGTTATCTGAAATTCCCCGGCTTCGTCGCCAACGATTCGCGCGGCGTGTGGGTGTTGACCGAGGCCGGTCGGCTGGTGGTGGATCAGCCGCTCGAAACGCTGCGCCAGCGCATCCGTTCGGCCAAGGCGGCGCGGCGTGCGGAGCAGCTCAAGGCCAAGGCGTCCAGCCTCGTGCTCGACCCGGCCGAGGAGGAGGCCGACGAAGCCGTCGCCGGCTGGTCCGATCTGTTGCTCGCCAAGCTCCAGTCGATCGAGCCCGCCGCGTTCGAGCGGCTGTGCCAGCGCTTGCTGCGCGAACATGGCTTCACCCGGGTCGAGGTGACGGGCAAATCGGGCGATGGCGGCATTGACGGGCAAGGCGTGCTGCGCGTCAATCTCGTCTCCTTCCACGTGTTGTTCCAGTGCAAGCGCTACAAGGGCTCGGTCGGGGCCTCCACCATCCGCGATTTTCGCGGGGCCATGCAGGGCCGCGCCGACAAGGGGCTCGTCATCACCACCGGCACCTTCACCCCCGATGCCAGGCGGGAGGCGACGCGCGACGGCGCGCCCGCGATCGATTTGATCGATGGCGAGGCGCTGTGCGATTTGCTGCGCGAGGTCGGGCTCGGCGTGGTGGTGCGCCCTGTGACGACCTATGAGGTCAGCGTCGACCAGGCCTTTTTCGACGAGGTGTGAGGCCCTGTCCTACACGCCCCCGCTCTGGCATTCTCCCCCGGCATCGCCCGCCGCGCGCGGGCGCGCCGCTCTTTCGCATCGCTGCACCGCTTTTCCCAACGGGCACCCCGCCCGCGTGCTTTTTCGCATTTTCTTATGGCGCATATGGGCGAACTTCCTGAAATTTCGCCCGCCGCGCCGCCCGCTCCGCCGCCGCCTGCGCGCGGCTTTCCTTTTGGCGCATCATCGGCTAAGGCGCGCCCTTCAAGAATTCCCCAAAATCACCAGAGGTTTGTTTGGCAAAAGAAGAACTGCTCGAAATGCGCGGCCAGGTGGTGGAGCTTCTGCCCAACGCCATGTTCCGCGTGAAGCTTGAGAACGATCATGAAATTCTCGGTCACACCGCCGGCAAGATGCGCAAGAACCGCATCCGCGTGCTCGTCGGCGACGAAGTGCTGGTCGAACTGACGCCCTATGATCTCACCAAGGGGCGGATCACCTATCGTTTCAAGTGATTCGGACGCGGTGGTGCGCCAGAGCCCGCCGCTCGTCCTCGCCTCCACCTCCCCGCGCCGCGCCGATCTGCTCGCGCGGCTGGGGGTAACGCCCGCCCGCATCGCCGCACCCGACGTCGACGAGACGCCGCTCAAGGCCGAGCCGCCGCGCGCCTATGTCGAGCGCGTCGCCCGCGCCAAGGCGCTGGCCGTCGCGCGCGCGCCCGGCGAAGTCGTACTGGCGGGCGACACCACCATCGCGCTTGGCCGCCGCATCCTCGGCAAGGCAGAGGATGACGCCACCGTCCGCGCGATGCTCGGCTTGCTCTCGGGCCGCCGCCACCATTGCCTGAGCGCGGTGTGCGTCATCGCCGCCGATGGCACGCTGCGCCAGCGCCTGTCGGACACGATCCTCGCCTTCAAGCCGCTGTCGGCCGCCGAGATCGACGCCTATGTCGCCAGCGGCGAGGGGCTGGGCAAGGCCGGGGGCTATGCCATTCAGGGCCGCGCCGAGGCGTTCGTGCGCTTCCTGTCGGGCTCGCATTCGGGCGTGATCGGCCTGCCCTTATTCGAAACGCGCGCGCTGTTGCTGGCGGCAGGTATAGCGCTTGGCTGAATGGCTGTATGAGGCCGGGATCGGCGAAGCGCGCGCCGCTTTGGTCGAGCATGGCACCATCTTGGAAGCGCGACTCGCCCCCGATCGCCCCGGCCCGGCGCTGGGCGCGGTGCTCGCGGCCCGGCTGGTCGAGATCACCGTCAAGGGCCGCGAGGGCCGCGTCAGCTTCGCAGGCGGCGAGGCGCTGCTCTCGCCTTTGCCCCCCGGCATCACCCAAGGCGCCGCGCTAACGGTCGAGCTGGTGCGCGAGGCGATCCCCGAGCCCGGCCGCACCAAGCTCCCGCGCTGCGCCCCCGCCGAGGGGCCCGAACGCGCCGGGCCGACGCTGCTCGAGCGCATTACCGCGACCGGCGTGCCGGTGCGGATCTGCCACGCGCATGAGCCCGATCATCTCGAAGCGGCGGGCTGGTCGGAGGTGCTCGAGGAAGCGCTGACCGGCGACATCGTCTTCAGCGGCCCGGTCGGCGGCGCGCTCCGCATGAGCCCGACGCCCGCGATGACGCTGTTCGACGTCGATGGCTATCCCCCGCTCGATCCGCTCGCGCTCGCCGCCGCGCGCGCAGTCGCCGCCGCGATCGTGCGACTCGACATTGGCGGCTCGATCGGGGTCGATTTCCCGACGCTGCAAGGCAAGGCCGCGCGCGCCGCGGTCGATGCCGCGCTCGACGCCGGGCTCCCGCAACCGTTCGAGCGCACCGCGATGAACGGCTTCGGCTTCGTCCAGATCATCCGCCGCCGCAGCCGCGCCTCGCTGCCCGAACTGCTCCGCGCCGATCCTGCCGCCGCGCAGGCGCGCGCGCTGCTCCGGCGAATCGAGCGCACCCCGCCGCCCGTTCCGGCACACAACCGCGTGCCCGCGGCGGTGCAAAAAGCGCTGGCGGCCAATCCGCACTGGATCGCCGAGCTCGCCCGGCGTACCGGCGTGGCCCCGATCTTCGAGGTGGCATGATGGCGCGTTCCAAACCCTGTCCGCTGTGCGGAAAGCCCCCGGTGGCCGCGCATGCGCCGTTCTGCAGCCAGGGCTGCCGCGACCGCGACCTGCTGCAATGGCTGGGCGAGGGCTACGCGCTTCCCGTGTCGACCCCGCCGGGAGAAGAACAAGACGGGCTAGACAGCACGCCAGAGCGCGATTAAGAGGCCGCTTCCCCGAGCAACTTCGGGTGTGCCCGAGTAGCTCAGTTGGTAGAGCATGCGACTGAAAATCGCAGTGTCGGTGGTTCGAATCCGCCCTCGGGCACCATTTTCTCAGACAGCGTTGGAGAGATGGTGATGCGCACGGCCTTCATCACGGGTGGAACCGCCGGCATCGGTGAGGCCGCCGTTCGGGCGTTTGTCGGGGCCGGGTGGCGCGTCGTCACCACCGGCCGCCGCGCCGACCGCCTTGCCGCCTTGGCCGAATCGCTGGGCGAAGCCGTCCACACGCTCGCCTTCGACATTCGCGATGCCGCCGCCCTCGACGCCGCCCTCGCCAGCCTGCCCGCCGATTTCGCCGACATCGACCTGCTGATCAACAATGCCGGCCTCGCGCTCGGCACTGCACCCGCGCAGGAGGCCAGCCTCGACGATTGGCAGACGATGATCGACACCAACGTCTCGGCGCTGGTCGCGGTCACGCGCAAGCTGCTGCCAGGTCTCGTCGCGCGCAAGGGCGCGATCATCAACCTGTCCTCGGTCGCCGCGACCTACCCCTATTCCGGCGGCAATGTGTATGCCGCAACCAAGGCCTTCGTCCGCCAGTTCAGCCTGGGCCTGCGCGCCGATCTGCACGGCAAGGGCGTGCGCGTCACCTCGATCGAACCCGGCATGGTCGAAACCGAATTCACCGTCGTTCGCACCGGCGGCAATCAGGCGGCGTCCGACGCGCTCTATGGCGGCGTCAATCCGATGACCGGCGACGATATCGCCGAAACGATGCTGTGGGTCGCGCAATTGCCGCCGCACCTCAACATCAACCGGCTCGAACTGATGCCCGTCAACCAGTCCTTTGCCGGCTTTGCGGTGGCGCGCGAAGGCTGATCGCGGCGCGCACCGCACCGATATCGTCAAGCGCGCGGTAAGCGTAACGAGATTTTAGGGGGCTTTGGACCACAAGCCACGGGTCGCACACCATTCAGGTCCGCCCGCATGCGCTATCCCTTGATTGCCCCCAACCCGCCCCGGCTCAGCGCCCATGTCGAAGCGCTCCGCCGCGTCGAGGCCTCTGGCGTGTTCAGCAATAACGGTCCGGAAGTGCGCGCCTTCGAGGCGGAGGCGACCGAGACCCTGTTCGGCGGCCGGGGCGCGAGCCTTGCGGTCGGCAATGCCACGCTCGGCCTGATGATCGCGCTGCGCGAAGCCGCCGGGGATCGGCCCGCGGGTCGCTACGCCCTGATGCCCGCCCTCACCTTCGCCGCGACCGCGCAGGCTGCGTTGTGGGCGGGCCTGACGCCGCTCATTTGCGACATCGATCCGAAGGACTGGGGTGCCAGTGCCGAGGCAGAGGAACAACTGCTGCGCGACTATGGCGACCGTATCGCCGTCCTGCTGCCCTATGCGACCTTCGGCAATGCGATCGATCTCGATCGCTATGCCTGGCTCCAGCGCCAGCACGGCGTCGGTGTGGTGATCGACGCCGCCGCCTCGCTCGGCACCCGCGACGCTGGCGGCGCAGGCTTCGGTGCGGACGCGCCGTTCGCCGTGGTCCATTCGATGCACGCGACCAAGACCTTCGCGGTTGCCGAGGGTGGCCTGATCCATTCGGGCGACGCGCGGCTGATCGACCGGCTGCGCGCGATGACCAATTTCGGATTCGAAGCGGGGCGTAACGCGACGCTGCCCGGCCTCAACGCCAAATTGCCCGAAGTGATCGCGGTGATGGCGCGCGCGAAACTGGCCGAAATCGATACCGTTTGCGACCACCGCGCGGCGCTGGAGGCGGCCTATCGCACCCAGTTGGTCGGCGTCGATTTTCAGGAGGTCGAGGGACAGCGCCGCGCCAGCCAGTTCATGCCGATCCTGCTGCCGGAAGGCATGGGCTCGCGCCGCGACGCGATCAGCGCCGCGCTCGAAGCCGAAGGGATTGGCTGTGGCCGCTATTTCAGCCCGCATCTGGGCGAACAACCGCTGTTCCAGCGCGAGGCGATGATCCTGCCGACCCCAATTGCCGATTCGATCGCTGGGCGGATGCTGTCGCTCCCCGTCAGCGACACGCTGAGTGTTGCCGACGTCGGCACCATCTCGGCGACGTTCAACCGCATTCTTGCCAAGGAAGCGCGTGTTCCCGCCACGCCGCGCGCGCGCCCGATCGCCTCATTGCTGCTGGTCGGTGGTGGTCCTGCGGGCACTGCCTTGCTCACCGCCGCCGCCAAGCGCGGGCGTTTGCCCGAACTCGCCGCGTCGGGGCTGGTCATCGCCGAACGCGATGACGGGCTCGGCGAGGGCACGCTCGGGCGTTATGCGATCACCTCGGACAGCACCGCCGAAACGTTTCTGAGCGCAGTGAAGGACAGCCCACACCCCGAACTCGCCACGATGATCGATCATCCGAGCGCGCGCGTCGTCGCACGCTATGTCGGCGCACTCGGCGTGCCGTTGGTCGATGCCGGGCGGTTCGTCCGCGCGACGGGCGAACGGCTTCATGGGCTGGTCAACGACCATGGCGGCACCGTGCTGACCGGCCATGAGGTTCTCTCGACGAGCGCCACCGCCGGTGGCCTATGGTCAAGCCGCCTGCGCCGCCGCAGCGACGGGGTGGAATTCGAGCAACTGTCAAAGGCGGTCGCGATCGCCACCGGCGGACATCAACCGCTCGACCGGCTTGTGACGCAACGCGTCGGCGGGGTCGCGCTGGTCAGCGAAGTCGGCGATCGCCTGATGCAATCGGACGAAGCATTGTCGCTGGGTGGCCCGGCCAAGATTGCCGATTTGCTTTCGACCCGGCGCAATCCGAAAATCGTCGTCATTGGTGGTTCCACCAGCGCGATTGCCACGATCGTCTTGCTGCTCAAGACCGCCAGCATCCCCTTCGGCGCAGGCGCGATCACGCTGCTCCACCGCGAGCCGCTCCGTCCCTTCTACCCGACCCCCGAGGCGGCACGCGCGGAAGGCTTCACCGATTTCGGCCCGGAGGACATCTGCCCGGTCAGCGGCTTTGTCTACCGTTTGGCCGGATTCCGGCTGGAAGCGCGCGAACTGGTGTTGCGGATGCTGCGGATCGATGGACGTACCCCCGATCCCCGCCTGACCGTGCATCAGGTGACGGGCGACGACGATCCCGTCACCCGCGCTCATCTCGCCGAGGCCGACATCGTCATCGCAGCGCTCGGTTATCGTCCGCGCGCACTGCCAATCCAGGATACGAACGGGGGGCGCATCGCGCTTGCCGCCGATCATGGCGCGGCAATGGTCGATCGGCACTGCCGTATCGTCGATGCGAACGGCGCGCCGATCCCCGGACTCTATGGCATCGGGCTTGCTGCGGGCTTCGTGCCATGGGGCAAGCTTGGCGGCGAGGCGAGTTTCTCGGGCCAGGCCAATGGCCTGTGGCAGTGGCAGAACGACGTCGGCGCGATGATCGTCGATCAGGTGCTGGACGACGCGGTGCGGGCGGTCGCATGACACTAGGCCTGCCAGCGCCGACGGTCAGCGTCGTGATGCCGACCTACAATGGCGCGGGCCTGATCGGCGAGACGATTGCGTCGCTGCAGGCGCAGAGCCTCCGCGATTTCGAACTCATCATCGTCGACGATTGCTCCACCGACGACACCGTCGCGGTGATCCGCGGCTTCGACGATCCGCGTATCCGGCTGATCCAGTCGCAGAAAAACCGCCGCGTCGTGCTGAGCCGCAACGCCGCCTTTGCCGAGGCACGCGGGCGCTATATCGCCGCGCTCGACCATGATGACCTGTGCCACCCCGACCGCTTCCAGCGCCAGGTCGCGTATCTCGATGCGAACCCCGGGATCGTATTGGTCGGCAGTGCCGCAAATGTCCTGGAAGACGGGGCGATTGTGCCGTCATCGCTCGCGCCACTCTCCACGCCCCCGGTCATCGCGTGGTTGCTGCAGATTGAAAACCCGCTGGTTTGGTCGTCCGTAATGCTGCGCACCGATGCGGCGCGGCAGCTTGATCCGTTCATGCGGCCGGAAATGGTCTATGCCGAGGACTTCGATCTCTACCACCGCATCGCGGCCTTTGGCGGCGTCGCGCGGCTGGACGACGAACTGCTGACCTATCGTCGCCACAGCGGCGGGGCGTCGCAAACGCAAGCGCAGGCCATGCGCCAGGCCGCAATCCGCGTTTTGACCGGAGTGTATGTCGAGGCGTTTGGCGACGCGGCGGCGGAGACGGCCGATTTGATCGTCACGCATGTCATGGGCCAGCAACCCGTGCCGGATCGGTCGACCTTGGAACGCGTGGGATCGGCGCTGGTCGCCTTGCAGGACCGGTTCCTGGCCCAGCATCGTCCAGATCGCGAGAGCCGCAGCCTCATCCGCTGGGAAACCGCGCGTCGCTGGGCCCGAATCGGTCGAGCGGGGCTTCGGACCGGTACGCTGCGGCTGGGCGACGCGGCGGCGGTGCGCCCGCCGCATCTAGGCTTGGGCTATGCCGGGATCGAGGAGCTCATCCTATCGCGGATCGTCGGGTCGGTACGGGCAGCACAGCGGCGGGTGCGCAAAGACGCGGCCGCCTAGGCGCATAAAACCGCCTGGGGAAATTAATTCAAACTGCGACTTTTACGCAACGCCCACCAAATGGGTCGCCTATCATGCGATTTCGCCACGCCAATCCCGATATGTGAATTTTATGTGACATTTCAGCGCCATTTCAATGACGTTGACTGTAACAATCTTGACCCAAACCCTGTGTAGCCGCCCGGAACACCAGGACGCCTAGGTCCAAAGGTTCAGGGGATTCAAAATGACTGTTCGATCGGGCTTCCGCCTGCAACTCCTCTTGGGTGGCGCTGCTCTCGCCATCAGCGCGACGCCAGCGTTCGCGCAGACCGCGCCGACCGCTGACGCGGCCGCACCAGCGGCGACCGCCACTCCGGAAGATCAGGGCCTCGGCGACATCGTTGTCACCGCGACCAAGCGCGAAACCAACCTCCAGAAGACGCCGATCTCGATTTCGGTGCTCAACACGCAGGGTCTGACCGACCGCCACGTGCTCAGCTTGTTCAACCTCGCCGACGGCACGATCCCGTCGCTGCGCGTTGCAACCTTCGAAGCACGCCAGTCGGCGCTGACGATCGGCATTCGCGGTATCGTCCCTTACGATCAGAACCAGACCGCTCGCGACGGCGGCGTCGGCGTCTATATCGACGGTGTCGCGCTGGGTAAGACGCAGGGTCTGAACGCTGCGCTGTTCGACATTGAGCGCATCGAAGTGCTGAAAGGTCCGCAGGGCACGCTGTTCGGTCGCAACACCGAAGGCGGCGCGCTGTCGTTGGTCTCCAAGGCCCCGACCGGCGTGTTCGATGGCCGCATCACCGGCGGCGTCGGCAATTATGGCAGCCACAATGTCGACGCGCATCTCGACCTGCCGTCCTTCTACAATATCGCGCTGAAGTTCGACGGCGTGTACCAGCATCAGGATCCGACCGTGAAGGATCCGCTCACGGGTTCGACCGGCTGGAACTATTATGATCGCAAGGGCGGTCGCGCCGCTGCACGCTGGCAGCCGGTTGACGGCTTCACTGCCGACTTCGCTTATGATTATGCGAAGGACGAAAATACGCCGCAGTACAGCCAGCTGATCAACTACAACCCGAACAACTATGCAGTCGGCACCTACAACGCGGCTGGTGCGCTGACGCTCAACGGCGTCGCGTGCGGCGGCACCATCGCAGCAGGCAGCACCAAGCCTGTCTGCGTCGCGCCCCGGGGCCCGCTGGTCGGCGTGCATCCTGGTCGCCAGACCGTCGCCGATGTTGGCGTGCCGCAGCAGCCGAGCGTCGATCTCACGCACGGTTTCTCGGCCAATCTGAAGTACAAGCTGGCCCCGTGGATCGAGCTGCGCTCGATCACCGCATGGCGCGGCGTCAGCACTGACCAGTGGGACAATTCGGGCGGCCCAGAGCGCAGCTCGTTCGCGCCGTTCGTGCCCAACACCGCCAACCCGACGGCGATCAACACGACCGGCACGTTCAGCCGTTACAGCCTTTCGTTCCTGCGCCAGCATCAGTTCAGCCAGGAATTCCAGGCCGTTGGTAGCATCCCTGAGTTCGATTACGTCGTCGGTGCCTATTACTATACCGAACACGCGACCGAATATGCGGCGACCCCGCTTTCCAACCAGTGGAATAGCGACGGCACGGCCTACACCATCCGCAGCCCGATCCCCGGCAACTCCTCGGCGATCACTGGCGCGAACTCGGGCTACCAGCAGTACGATCCGTCGTGCAACAACACACTGGGTGCCACCGTTGCGCAGTTTGCCAACAGCTGCCAGTTCATCACGCGCGCCAGCCAGGCTGCCGACCACAACTACTCGGTGTTCGGCAACCTGACCTACACGCCCGAATTCCTGGGCAATGTCCTCCACATCACCGCCGGTGGCCGTTGGACCAAGGACGATCGCCACGGCACGCTGTACGTCGTCAACAACCGGTCCGATCTGGTGACTGCGGGTACGGTGTCGCCGTTCTCGTTCAAGAACAGCATCAGCCGCTTCGACCCGATGTTCAACATCGCCTTTGATGCCAGCCGCGACGTTCACTTCTACGCCAAATATTCGACCGGCTTCCGTGCCGGTGGCGCAAACGACCGTTCGCTCCAGTTCAACGCGTTCGGGCCTGAAGCCGTCAAGTCGTACGAAATCGGTGCAAAGATGGACTTCTGGAACCATCGTGCGCGCCTGAACATCGCCAACTACATCATGGATCGCACCAACACGCAGTTCGACTTCGATTATTTCGATACGGACGGCAAGAGCGTGACCAACGGGACCCACATCGAGCAGACCACGAACGCTGGCAACAGCAAGATCCGTGGTGTTGAAGTCGATCTGACGGTGAAGCCGATCCCGGAACTGACGCTGACCGGTTCGTATGCCTATACCTACTGGCGTGCACCGTCGGCGGTGAACCCGCTGGCACCGGGTGCTCCGGCGCAGCAGCTCTACATCGTGTACACGCCTAAGAATGCGGCGTCGGGCGCAATCGACTATGTCGTGCCGATCAACGTTGGCGACGCGAGCGTTCGCCTGCACCTCGACGGCAACTATTCGAGCAGCCAGTACAGCTTCCAGCTCGAGCCGACCAAGACCGACGCAAGCTTCGTCATGAACGGTCGCCTCGCACTGGCCGACATCGCGGTGAACGATCATAACAAGGTCACCGTTTCGGTCTGGGCGCGCAACCTGCTCGACACCACCTACATCTACCGTCGCTCGGCTGCGAACTCGTCGCCGGTCGTCAACTACAATCCGAACGGCACGGTTGCCTCGACCAACTATGGCGGCATCCTCGGCGACTATGCCAACTTCAACGCACCCCGCACTTGGGGCCTGGAGCTTTCGGCTAAGTTCTGATCTGCTCTAACGACGGATAAAACCCGGCCCGAGCATTGCTCGGGCCGGGTTTTTCTTTGTCAAACGCCCTTGCAGCACCTCATCGCGCGCAGCGGAATCGGCGCGAAATCGGGTGTGTCGCCGACGTAACGCCGTCTCCCCGGTAGAATTTAGAAAAGTGCGGCGACCACCGCTGCGACCTCGGCCGCGTCGCGGCCGTCGATCGGGACCTCGCGTGCGGGATTGACGCTGTAGCCGCCGAGCACGCCATCTCGATCGATCGTGACGGCCACGACCCGCCAGGCCGAACCTTCTCGAACTGCGGCCAATCCCCCTGCGACCGGATAGCGACCGGGATCGACCACCACGACCGCATGCCCCGGCAACCCCCCGCCCAACGTCGCGCGCCCTACGCGGAGCGCGAACGCCGCATCGCTGACGTCGCGCGGCGCGTCGATCGTGCCGCCAGTCTTGACGAAATCGATCAACCCGTCGGGCAAAGGCGCGCCATAGACGGTCAGCGCGCGCGCATGTGTCGAAGACGACGGGCGGAGCACGACAGGCTCCTCATCCGGGCTCTGCTCGACCGGAAGCGACGGTGCCGGAATTGAAGGGTGCGCCGCCGACAGCTTGCTCAACTCCTGGGCGAGGCTTGCGATCCGATTCCGGCTCCGCGACCATCGATGCTCGGGGTCGACAATGTGTTCGAGAAAGGGAGCCAAGCTGCCGTCATGATACGCCGTCAGGACAGCCTGCCGGAGCGCTGCATCGTCAGCCACGCCAAACATCCGCAAAAGCGCCGACCGTACCGCAGCGTTCCAGCGTGGCCACGGTTTTGCTGCGTTTTCGACCCGTGACAAATTCACTTGGGCCAGCCCGAAACGCTCCTCGACATCGGCGATCGTGAGATCCGCATCCAGCGCTCGTCGCGCCCGTACCGCTGCGGCCAGCAGCAAGGCGAAGCGCTCCTCGTCGCTGTCGAGCGGCTTCCCATCGGCAAAGGGTTGCGCCCATTCGGCGATATTGAAGCCGGGATCATCAATGTCCACGAGCAGGTCGATCGGGGCGATACCAAGAGCAGTGGCAATACGGACAAGTTCATCCGTCCGCGCGACCACTTCGCCGCGTTCTATCTTGGACAGTCGAATGTAGGGAATTTCGGGCAGAACCGCCGCGAAGCGCAGCAGTTTCAAAAAACCGGCCGCGCGGCGCTTCTCCCGCAGTCGGTTGGGAAACACGATATTGCGAAATGGATCGATCCGTATCTCGGCCAGATCGCGCCGACCGGCTTTTGCTTTGTTGTGGGTTGATCCGCCGATCGTCGATTCCATTGCCCGCTCCGCCGGAATCCACTGCCCTGGCTATCCCTAGGCGCGCTTGTAGGCAGGGTGGGCGGAGCGGTCAACGCGGTCGCGAAATCCGGGGCAGGTCTCAATGCAGACGGTGGTCGCCCAAAGTGGCTTGGCCGAAAAGGCTCCCGTCGGCAAAAGGCAAAATCGTGACCGCGGCGGCGCGGCCACTGCCGTGCAGTTCCAGCCAGCCCGGGGTGCACGGCGCGGGATAATTTGGCGAAAACGCCACCCCGATGCCATCCGTCACCACCCCGAGACAGGGTGGACTCGCACCATCGGGCCAACGCCCCGCGAAATAGCCTAGCAACGCCGCACCGGCGCGCTGCAGTGCACCTTCCAAAGACGACGCCGGGGCGAATGCAGGAGCACCGGCGGTCAGTTCCGCCCATACGTCCATGCGATGGTTCCAGCATGTCAGACGAAGGGTGCCCCGCTCTGCCGTCACGCCGATAAGGGCGGTCTGGTTACCGACCTGCATCAATGCGCCGGCACAGCGGGCGAGCCGCGTTGCAAGGGCAGTGAGACGGCGATTGGGCCGCGGAAGCGGACGCTGCAACCATTCAACGCGGATGTTTTGAAGGTCGATGTGCATGGTTCTGCCAATCGTTTTGGATCAAGGGACCACCCGGGCGACCGCTCGTGGAGGGTCGCCGGGCGAGATCACGGTCAGTGTGTCGTCCGCGACCCGTGCACCGGCACTTCCTCTGCCAAGAGATGAATGGAAAACGGTTCGGGCAACGATGTCCGGCCTGCTTGCGCGATCCGTCCGCTTGCCGCATCGGCCGCGTGCACCGTGTCGAACGCCGTAACCTGTACCAGGCGGTTGTGCGGTGCCGAGGGATCGGGCAGCAATGACACCGGCGCGGTGCGCAGCGGCGGCGGTGACTTTGGCTTACGCGGCGCTGGAGCGGCGTTACGCTGGCGCAGTCCCTCGGTCATCAGTGCAAAGCGCGGGTCGCGTGCGGTGAGTTCGACGATCGTGCGCGCTGCCGACTTGGTGATCTGGCGAACCCGTTCTTTGGTGACCCCGGTTTCATTCGCGAGATCGTCAAGCGTTGCGGTTTCGAAGATCCGTCGGGCGACAATTTCGCGATCGCGTGCCAGCTTCTCTTCCAGTTTGTCGAGCTGCTCGGGATCGATTCCGTGGGTGGCGGTCTTGAAACGCGGCGCGCCCTCGATGCGGACGGGTGCCGCCCGCTTGGCGCGAGGCCGCCGCCGCAACTGGTCAAGCGACACCTGCCGCAGATGGTCGACATACGCATCGATCAGCGCGTTCATCGCGGATTCGGCGAGGTAGGTCGACGCACAGGCTTCGGTCTGTTCCAGCGCCAGTTCGTCCTCGATGGTCACCTCGACCGCGCCGTCTTCGGTCTCGGAACGGGCCGTTAGCGCATCGAGCGAAACAGTCATCGCGCCAACCTTGCGCGCCGACGGACGCTGATCCGCCATCATCCGGAACCGCAGGCTCTGCAATTCGCCGCGGATCTGCCAGTTCACGAAAGTGGTGAACTGCGCCTTGGTTGGATCATAGGCTTCGATCGCGCGGTGCACAGCAATGGCGCAGCACTGCTCGGCATCATCCCAATGTGCGGCCAGGCCGTACTGGCGAATGAAATGGCGGATACGCGGCGCAATCAGTTTCAAAATATTCGCAAACGCACGATCGACGGCAACGCGCTGCCGTGCGGTCTGTTTGGTGTCGCGCGGTGTATTTTCGATGATGGTGGCGACTGCGGCTTCGAGTGCTGCTGTGGTCTTCGACATCGATCTTCCCCAATAAGTGGGCAGCCCCTACTGCCCTTCGCTCTGGAGACCGGTGTCGCGGAAAAATCCTAACAACGTGGAAACGATCCTATACGTAAAACTACAAGGACGCCGCGCCAGCACCGTTACGTCTTCAATATCTTGTTTTATTCCAATCTATTATCCCGCACCCCGGTCGAGCTTACATATATTGGATGATATTGGATATAATAGCATCTTCGCCCCAAAATAGCGCGATGCGAGGGCTTAAATCGCGAAGTTGGCGGGCTGAATCCGGCGATCTATGTAAGCGAGAAGCCATTGCTGGTGAGCGCGAGTTGGGTCGCCGGCCTGTGCGATACGCTTCTCCGCATCTGCCGCGCCGACTTGCGCGCGCAGCAATACATGCGCGCGCGCAGGCAAAATCCCACCTTTGAGAAATCGCACCGCATCCCCCAGGCCGAGATGATGAGCGAGGTACGCCGCGCGGGCCGTCGTCTTCACGCTGTCGTCGGTGGTAATCCCCCGCCGTTGCAACTGGGAAAGGTTTTGCCGCGCATAATCGGCGATACCGTCGATCGCGCTCGTCGGATCATACCGCAGCGCGAGTAAGGCTCCGCGCGCGGCACCGCTGACTTTGCCATCCGGGTTAAGCCATCCTTTTGCCTGTGCCGTAGCGTTCAGCGCCGTACCGGGCGTTTCGGCAAGACCTTCCCATGTCGCGTTGAGGAACTGACCGAGCCCCGCAGCGCTTGAGCGTGGATTGCGCGAGTGGCAGTTCCAACTGCCGTCACGGCCCTTGGCCGCCTCGGCGTCGACAATGGTCGCCAGCGCGGTCGCGGGAATGCCGGTACGCTGCGCCGCTTCGCACAGCACTGCGCGGAAACGGGCATTGGGGCCAAGCCCACCATCGCCCCCCGCCACCGCCGTGGACACGACCGCTTCCGACGGCGACGAGGGCGCAGCGGATGACGAAGACTCCGTCACCGCCGCCGGATCGTCGCACGGACACGGCACGGTTTTTACAGACCCGTCGTCGGCCGCATTGCCCTGTGGGGCCAGCATTTTCAGCAGCGCGTCCATATCGCTGCGCGTTAACCCCGGATCTGCAGCGGTGCGGTCTGGCGCACCACCATCGCCGAGCGCAGCACGCCACAACGTATTGGCCAGTTCGGTTTGCGCGGTACTGTAAATTACATGGGCGCGCTGAGTGGGCGTCATCGCCGCCAGGGCGGTTCGATCGATCATCGCCCGGCCACCCTGCTGCGCGCCAGCCGAGCCGCCGCAATATCGTCCAGCCGCCCTTGCTCGCTAGCCTCTTGCGCTCGCGCCATCTCGTCGCGGTGCCGATCCACGGCCCCGTCAATGACACGCATCGAGCCATAGGCTTCGGCAGCTTGCGCCCGAAGGGTTGCAAGCCGCGTTTCGACACTGCGGGCTTCGTGCTGCAATCGCTCGCGCTCGGCGCGCATCCGGGCCAACCACGCGTCGGTCGTAAGCCAGCCGACGGCATGCCCGACCGCGCGCTCGCGCGCGACCGACTGGGTCAAGGAGTCGGATTCCCGCTCGATCAGGCTGTGGCGTTCCACCTCCACACTGATCGCCACGCGTACGGTCTCGACCGCGCGTTGCTGTACGCGCTGTGCGGTATCGAACGGGGTTCTCACGCGGCTTGCTCCAGCATGGCGGCGAGCATGGCGAAGCCGGCAGCGCAATCGCCCTGGTCGTCCTTGCCCTGCCGCAGCATCGTCTCGATTTGCGGCGCGATCGCCACGGCGCGATCGATCTCGGCGCTCGACCCTGCTTTATACGCCCCAAGCCGAACCAGCTCTTCCATGTCGGCATAAGTAGACAGCAACGCGCGCGCGCCGAGGCGCGTCGCGTTTTCGGCGTCGCTCAGGCAATGCGGCAAGGTGCGCGACACCGATTTTAGGACGTCAATCGCGGGATAGCGTCCGCGTTCGGCAATCTTGCGGCTCATCACCACATGGCCGTCGAGAATACCGCGCACCGCGTCTGCGACCGGTTCGTTATGATCGTCGCCATCGACCAGCACGGTGAACAGACCGGTGATCGAGCCTTGGCCGGGCAACCCCGGCCCCGCCCGCTCCAACAAACGCGGCAGTTCGGCAAAAACAGTGGGGGTATACCCCTTGGTCGCGGGGGGTTCGCCGGACGCCAGCCCGATCTCGCGCTGCGCCATCGCAAAGCGCGTGACCGAATCCATCAGGCACAGGACGTTCAGCCCCTGATCGCGAAAATGCTCGGCAATCGCGAGCGTCGTCCACGCCGCCTGCCGCCGCATCAACGCGGGAGCGTCGGAGGTCGCGACAACGACGACGCTGCGCGCCAGGCCTTCCACCCCTAGATCGTCTTCGACAAATTCCTGTACTTCGCGGCCGCGTTCGCCAACCAGACCGATCACCGCGACATCGCACTCGGTCCAGCGCGCCAGCATCGACAGCAAAACGGATTTGCCGACGCCGGAGCCTGCGAACAAGCCAAGGCGCTGGCCCTCGCACAATGGAGCGAACAGATCGAGCACGCGCACCCCGGTCTCGACCCGCTTGCCAACCCGTGCGCGATCGGCAGCGGGCGGAGGCGTGGCCTTGATCGGGCGCGGATCGGGCCCGAGCGGAAGCGGGCCAAGCCCATCGATCGGGCGACCGAGCCCATCGACCATTCGTCCCAGCCACCCGGCACTCGGCCGGATCGACACCTCACCCGCCGTCAAGTCGGCGCGCATGCCAAGGCCGACGCCCTGCGGATCGGTAAAAGGAAGACACAGCGCAATGCCGCGGTCGAGCGCCGTTACCTCGGCCTCGATCTCGCCCCCGGCGATCCGGACACGGCTGCCGATATGAGCCGCGCCAACCAGCCCTTCGACCTCGATCAACGCACCACGTACCGCGACCACCCGCCCGAAACGGGTATCAGGCGATAGCGCGCGGATCGCGCGGGCAGCGCCAGCCAGCGTAGGCATGGCCCGCTCAGGCCTCCGCGTTTTCGAAGGATGGAACCGGCGTCTCCAGCGCGATCAAATCCCGCGCCGGGGCCAGCGCACGATAAAATTCACCGCGGGCGATGTCGTTAGCGAAGCGCACGCACGCCTCCTTGGTCGCGTCCTGAGCGCCGGGATTGAGCAGCTCGCGCAGCGCAACCAGCGTCGCTTCCTGGTGCTTTTCGCGACCGTCCGGGTCGATATAGGCCAGCATGCAGGAAAAATAGAGCTGGCGTGCGGGGGTGGTGGCCTCCTCCGGCCGCATGACTTCGCGACCGCGCAAAATCGACACCGTGTTTTCGATGCGCAACTGCGTACGACCGACGGCGCTGATCACGGCACCGTTCAGAATGGCCTTCTCGCCATCTCGCAATGTGATCCTCAACATAATCGTTGCGTCCTCTCAATCTCCCATTGTTATAGGACCATTCCTGCCTGGTCGGCCGAACAGGGCGGCAAAAATTGCCGACCTTAGGATTTCTCTACAAATAGTTGCCTGGCATCCGAGCCTCGCGGCGATCCTATCCTATAAAATAAGCGAGCGAGCCGCGTGCTGCGCACTGCAAGGAGATCCGCATTGAGCCTCTATTCCGCCCTGTACGCCGGCGTTTCCGGCCTGAATGCGCAGTCCAGCGCCATGGCCACGGTTGCTGACAACATTACCAATATCAACACGGTCGGCTATAAGGGGACTGAAGCGCAGTTCCGCACGATGGTCACCGATGGCCGTGCCCAGGCCAACTATTCGGCAGGCGGCGTCGCCGCAGTCTCGGTCGCGCAAGTTTCAAAGCAGGGTCTGATCCAGTCCTCCAGCAGCAATACCGACCTGGCGATCGACGGCGGCGGCTTTTTCGTCACGCGCACGTCGACAGGCAGCACCGCCGACCCGGCCTTTACCCGCGCAGGATCGTTCCGCCCCGATGCCGAGGGCTTTCTGCGCAACGCGAGCGGCCTTTATTTGCAAGGCTGGCGTCTCGATGCCACGGGCAGCTATACCAATACCGGCGGCCTGAATGGGCTTGAATCCGTCCGCGTCAGCGACCTCGTAGGGACGGCTGTGCCGACCACGCGCATTCAAGTTCGCGCCAATCTACAATCCACCACGGCCGTGCATGTTGGGGCCTATACTGCGGGGAACCTCGCCAGCGGAACGGTGACCCCCGATTTCAAGCGCTCCTTCGACGTCTACGATTCGCAGGGCGGGTCGCACCGTCTGACCATGGCCTTTCTCAAGACAGGCGCGAACCAATGGGCATCGGAAACCTATGCCGAGCCGGCCAGCGACGTGACGGCGGCAGGCGGCGTGTTGTCCAGCGGCACCGTGGCGTTCAATCCCGATGGCAGCCTTAACAAGACCGGTTCGACCGCAACGCTGTTCAATCCGCTCAGCATTTCCTGGACCAATGCGGCCGCGTCGGCCCCGGTGACACTCGCAATCGGCAGCGATGCCGGCCTAGATGGCATTACCCAGTTTGGCAGCGAATCCGCATTGATCTCCTCGAACGTCGACGGCGGCCAGCTTGGCCAATTGTCCTCGATCGACATCACCAAGACAGGCCAAGTCAACGCCGTGTTTTCTGACGGCAAGACCCGCTCCGTATTCCAGCTCCCAATCGCCAATTTCCAAAATCCCGACGGCCTGACCCGCCTGCCCGGCAACGCGTATGCGAGCAGCAAGAATTCGGGTACTTTCACGCTGAACAAGCCCGGCTCGCTCGCAGCCGGCACGGTCGCTGCAAGCTCGCTCGAGGCGTCAACGGTCGACCTCGCCGGTGAGTTCACCAACATGATCCGCTTTCAGCGGGCGTATAGCGCAGCATCCAAGATCATCACCACCGCCGATGAAATGCTGCGTGAAGTCAGTGACCTGAAGCGCTGATCGGATGACGATGGGGGCCGGTCATGTCGCTTAGCGAAATTCTGGGGTCGGCGACGTCGGGGCTTGCGGCGGCGCAGGCCGGCCTGCGCACGGTATCCAACAACATCGCCAATGTCGGCGTGGCGGGCTATGCGCGCGAAAAGGTCTCGCTGGCGACCCGCGTCCATTCGGGCGGGGTCAGCGGCGTCGTCATCGGCGAGCCGCAACGCATCGCGGATCGCTTTCTCGAAGCCTCCGTCTATCAGCGTGGCGGAGACTTCGGTCGCGCCGATGTGACGTCGTCCTACCTCGATCGGCTCCAGTCCTTGCTGGGACAGCCAGGCGATGCGTCCAGCTTGCCTGCAAAGCTCGATTCAATTTCGGCGTCCGCCATCGCGCTCACCGGATCACCCGGATCGGCCCAGACGGTCGCGTCGTTTACCGGCAATGTGCAGGACGCGATTTCGTCGATGCAACAGCTCAATGGCGACGTCACGAACCTGCGCGGCGATGTCGAATCCGAAGTCGGCACAACGGTCGACCGGATCAACGGGCTTTTATCCCAAATCAATGATTTGAATGGAACCGTATCGCAGCAGGTCGGCCAAGGTCGCAGCACCTCGGGAGCGGCCGATCAACGTACGACGGCGCTTACCGAACTTAGCAGCTTGGTCGCGATCACGGTACGCGATCAGCCGGATGGCCGGGTTTCTATCGAAACCGCCTCGGGTGCGACACTCCTTGACCGGCGTTTGCGACAATTATCGTATGCTGGAACCGGGAGTGGCGATGGGGCACAGGCCGCGTATCCGCCGATCGACATCCGCTTTGCCGATCCTGGCGGTGCCTCCCCGGCAACGGGCGAACGAATCGAAACCGCCGCAGCTGGCGGGAAGCTTGGTGGCCTGCTGGATCTGCGAGACCGCGCGCTGCCGCACTTTCAAGAGCAACTCGGCACAGTGTTCAGCGGGATGGCGGAAGCGCTCAATTCGGTGTCGAATGCGGGAACGACGGTTCCCGCACCGACCGAACTGGACGGACGGCAGACCGGACTCGTCGGCGGCGACCGTCTGGGCTTCACTGGTTCGGCAACGTTCGCAGTGCTCGGCACAAGCGGCAAGCTGGTAGCCAGCACCACGATCGATTTCTCCAGCCTGGGTGCGGGCGCGACCGTCAATGACGCCGTCACGGCAATCAACGCCGGCCTCGGTGGCGCAGCCACCGCGAGCTTCACCGGCGGCGTGCTGACCCTGAAGGCGGCGGGCGGCGGCAACGGCGTTGCCATCGCGCAAACGCCCGGCACTCCCAGCGATCGCGCCGGAATCGGCTTTTCGCAGTTTTTCGGCATGAACGACCTCGTCCGCAGCGACACCAGCATGCTGACGCCGACCGGCTTCACCGCGAGCGACCCGCACGGGTTTGGAGCCGGAGAAACCGCCAACATTGTGCTGCGCGACGTGTCAGGGCGTGCGCTGACCAGCTATACGCTCACGGGCTCGGTCGGCCCGACCATTGGCGATCTGGTTACCGAGTTGAACGCCTCGCCCTTGTCCAAATACGGCAGCTTCGCACTCGACCAGCGCGGCCGGGTGGAGTTTAGCCCCCTCACAGGCTTGTCCGGGGCCGTCTTGTCGGTCCCATCGGACTCGACCAACCGGTTCGGCAGCGGCGTCTCCTTCAGCTCTTTGTCCGGGCTGACGGGTGCGACAAGCGGCCTGGGACAGGCGAAGGTGCGCGGCGACATCAACGTCAACCCCAACAAATTGCCGCTCGCAATGCTTGATACAACGGCGGCAGTCGGTACCAAGGCGGTCGGCGCGGGCGATATTCGCGGTGCCACGGGATTTGTCGATCGGCTGGCCAAGACCATCGACCTGGGCAAGGACGGGGTCGTTACCCTCGATCACGTGTCGAGCGCATTGCTTGGCGGTGCCGGATTGCAGGCCAGCCAGGCCAAGACCAATCTGGACAACGCAACATCGCGCCGCGACGATGCGATCAATCGTCGAGACAGTTTTTCGGGCGTCAATATCGACGAGGAATTGTCGCAGATGGTCGTGCTGCAAAGCAGCTATTCGGCCTCGGCCCGTGTCATCAGCACCGCCAGCAGCATGTACGACACGCTGCTCGCGATGATCCGATAGGAGCCGCCTTATGACCCGCATCGCCACCGTCCCGCTCCAACAAGTCATGTCGAACGCCATTCAGCGGGCGCAGGCCAGACTCGCGACATCGCAGCAAAATCTCGCGACCACCAAGAAAGCCAATACTTTCGCTGACCTTGGCAGTGAATCGGTCCGCAACCTTTCGGCGCATAGCATGCTCGCGCGCCAGAGCGCGGAGACGACTGTGGCAAAGCGCGTGCAGACGACGCTGAGCCTTTATGATGCGCAGCTATCCAGTATCGATACGTCTACCGAGAACCTCCGCCAAAGCATCCTGACGGCGCTGGGCAACGGCCAGACGAGCGGTCTGCAATCGACGATCGACGGCGCATTCGAACAATATCGCAACGCGCTGAACAGTAGCGAGGGCGGCGTGGCCATGTTCGGTGGATCCCAAACCGACACCCCGCCGTTCAAGCCCAAGGCACTTAGCGATCTCGTCGGATTGGCGCAGACCGATGCGTTCGCCAATGACAATGTCGTGGCATCGGCACGTATCGCGGACGGGGTTGATGTCCCTTATGGTGTCGGTGCAAGTGCCGCAGGCGGCGGTCTTTACACCGCATTCCAGTCTCTTGCCCTGGCAGGGCCGATCGGCGCGACGCTGACCGCAGCCCAAAAGACCGCCCTGACGTCCGTAGTCGATCAATTGCAGACCGGCCTTGGATCGCTGCGCGCGGTGAACGCTGAAAATGGCCGCCGGACCACGCAAGTTGAATCGATGATCAATAGCGGCGACCAGCGGACGACGTTGCTCACCGGGGTGATCGGCGCGAATGAGGACGCCGATCTGGGCCAGGTTGCGACCGATATCTCGCAGCAAAAGACGATCCTGGAGGCGAGCTATTCAGTGTTTTCGCAGCTCGCCGGTCTGAGCCTTGTGCAATATCTGAAATAACCGCGACAGACCCGCGGTCTTCGCCGATATATCCATCGGCGAAGGCCGCGATGCTCGCTAACCCGGGGTGGAGGCGAGCAAGTCCGCGTAGACGCCCGCCGGGCTGGCCGACGGGATCGCCGCCATTGCCGCACTGATCTGTGCAGAATCGATCTTCCCGACCGGGCTGGTCAGCACATCGAACACCCCCGCACTGGGCAATGTCGCAAAAGCCGCCTGATAGCGCGCCCGCAGCGCTTGCAGCTTGTCTTCCCGACCGATCATCGCCAGCGCGATTGCATGGCGAAGGATGGTGGCCTGCGCCACCTCGCTCAATCCCACTTTGGTCGGTAGCGACGCCGCCGTCACGGTGGCCAATGCATTCCAGTCACGCCGCCGCCACAGGATTTCCGCACGGATCGCGGCACCGTCGGGCACTTCAGCAAGCGCCGCAAAAGCCGCGTCGGTCTTGCCCAGCAATGCCAGCGCCACCGCCTCGACACGCTGGCGATCCCAAACCATCGCGGGGGAATAGGTTGGCCCGCTACTGTTCCGCAAAGCCTCGATCGCCTTTGCGGGGTCGCCCGCCAGAATGCGCAACGTGGCGACGCGCACCGACAACGGCCCTTTGGCGACATCGCTGGCCCGCGCGGTAAGTTGATATTGGAGCAGTTCGGCCGCCCGCGCATACAGGCCCGCTGCCTGAAGCCGATCGGCCAGATGCACTGCCAGCAGGTCTCCGTCAGCGCCCGCCGGAGTAAGCTCGCGATAGTCCCAGAACAGGCCCGCCACGTCGGGCAAGGCCATCTTCGAATCCGGAGCGAGCATCGCGGTGAGCGATTGTTGAAGCTGCGAGAGGATTGGTCCCGCCCCTGCGCCGAGATTGCAGTAGCGCAGCAAGGTCGATCCTGTGCGCAACATCGCAACCGGATCATGCGCTGCTTGCGCTTGGGCAAATTCGACTTTCAGAATGCGACGTTCGAGATCGTCACCGCGCCAGCCGAAACGCATCGCACTAAGCTGTCGAACGGCTGCGGCTGGCGCGATCCGACGCTGTGCGATACCAACCGTCGCCAGGCCCAATGCTGCCTCAACGCGTTGCCCGCGATCTGCCGCAGCACCCACCTTCTCGAACTGGCGACGGGCATGTCCAAAATCGGCCTTCCCCAAATAGGCACGGCCACGCAGGATGCTGGCCTCGGCGCCCGCATCCTGTCGTTTCAACCAGTGCAGCGCCTGCGACCAACGACCGTCGTCGAGCGCGGCCCGGATTGCTGCCAGGGCAAAGGGGCGTCGCTCAAGGGATGGACGATGGTTGATCGTCGGCAACGCGCAATGCACCTCTGCCAAAGCGCCGCCCGGATTGCCCGCATTCTCTTGAGCCCGTAATCGCCAAGCGCAGGCTTCGGCATTGCCCAACAAGGCCGGGCCGGAAAGAGCGGACAGTGCTTCGCCAGTCCGACCGAGCCCCGCCAACGTCGCGCCGCGCGCCAGTTGGAAGGCGGGTACCAACAGCAGATCGGGATCATCGGTGGCCATCACCTGCAGTATGCCGAGCGCTTCGGGATAGCGCATTTTGCCGATCAGGCTGCGCACCTGGACCCAGCGCGCCGCTTGCCGCGTAGCCGGCGTTGCGCGCGCCAAGGACGCCCACACGTCCGCTTCGGGCTGCACGGCCCATGCAGCGCCATCGGCGAATGCGGGCTGTGCGGCCAGGATCGGGGCAAACCCTCGAAAGCGCGGGGGGCGCGGCAACTGCGTCGTCGCATTCGCCGCAGATGCCGCTGCGGAAGGCGCGGCGGTCGCCACCGGCCCGGGCGACGCCGGTGCAGTGGCAGGCGTTGCGGCAAGGGGCGTGGCGGTCGCCGAAGCGAGCGCGAGCAGCGAGACCAGTCGCATCAACGCGCCAGCAACACGGCACCGAGGCCGGCACCGCCCAGGGCGCAGCCCATACAAAAAATCAGCGACGGTACCATCATCCCGCGCTTGACCGGCCCAGATCCGGTTTGGAGGTTCGGCGTGGCGACCACGTCGCCGGCGCGCAAGGGTGCCCCGGTCGACGCTGTGGCTGCCGCTGCCGCCGTTGCGTCGCGGCTGGCAACCACGCGGACGCGACTTGGTCGCTGATCATGACTCATGGTGATACGCCTCTTCCTTTATTGTTCTATTATAGAGGGAGCGTGTCGCCCGCAGTCGTCGCGGTGACACGCTCCGGAGACATCATGCGCCAACGTTTCGCCCGAGCCATTGCCGCACTGCCAATCGTGATCGCCAGCACCGGCGCGTCCGGCGGCGCGAGCGAGCCCGCCCACGCGGCACCGCAATATGTCGCACTCGACCCCTTCGTCGTACCGATCGTGGACTCGGATCGCTTGACCGGCAATTTGCGGCTCAAGCTCGTCCTCGACGCCGGAGATGCAGCCACTGCCGAGAAGATGAAGCTGCGCCTGCCGATATTGCGCCAGGCCGCGATGGGCGGCGCGATCGACTTTGCGCGCTTGCATGCGTCGCCTTTCTTGCCGGTCAATGCGGAACTGTTGGAAGGGAATTTGACAGCCGCCATGGCTGGCCCCGATCTCGGCCACGCGCGGGTGCTGATCACGGAGGTGTCGGCGACGAACGGCTGACCGGTTGCGCGGCGCGCACCGGCCCCTTTGTAACACCGGCAGCCGGCTTCTTCCCCGCATTTGCATTGCGGCGCGCCAAGGCCATGCTCAAATTGGCGGCCCCTTGCGGCGTCATGCTCGCCAAGATCAGCGCGGTCGAACGATCCCGCATTTTTTGTGCCACCTGCATCTGCACATCCATTTCGAGTTGTTCGAAAACAACTGCGGCACGGGCAGGCTTCATCGCCTGATAGATCCGCGCCAGATTGTCATATTGCGGTGCGCTCGGCGCGGCCGCGTCAGCGACGGCGGGCTTTGCGGCGGTCGCCGCCTCCTGTCGCGCGGCCATATCAGCTTTCAACCGCGCCTCCGCCGCGCGCGCGGCCTGTTCGCGCATGTCCAGCGCGCGGTTGCGCTTCTTGGTCGCGGCGTCGCGCGCGCCAAGATCGCCCTGGATGGCGCTGCCCAAACGCGTCGGTTGCGGCTGATCCGCCAATGCTGGCAGCGCGGCGGTAACACCGTTGGCAAAGATCGACAGCCCGGCGGCCATGGCGGTCATCACGAGCAATGAGGGGCGACCCATCAGGCGTCCGCCCCAATATAGGCCGCCAGAGTACGTTCGGCATGGGCGCGCTGGTTGGCGGCAGACGTTGCCTCTACGATCCTGTCGGCGGCAGCGTCGGCGATCTCGATGATGATCCGCAATTCATCGCTCAGCTTGCGGGCATCTTCCGAGCAGCGTCCATTGGCGGCAATGCCATGCGACAGCATCGTCTTCATTTCCGACAGCACGGTCTTCGCGCGCTCGGTCGAAGCGTCCAGTGCCGCCACAACGTCGGACAGCGGCGCATTGCGCATCGCCTTCAGGCTGCGCATCATCCGCACGCTCTGGATCAGGACCGCCGCACAGAACAGCGCGGTGGCGATATTGGTACAGGCGACGAAATTCATCATGCGCACTCCTGATACGGGCTTCGGGATATAGCGGTGATAAGGCGGACGGCCATCTTGCCGCTGCGCTGCCCGATCTGGGCGCGCCCGAGCGGAACGCCACCGCATCGCAGTTCCAGCGGCGTGTCCGGGCTCTGCGACAGATTGACGACATCCCCTACCGCAAGGCCACGCAATTTATCGAGGGACATCGCCGCTTCGCCGAGCACGACATCGAGCGAGATGTCGGTCTTGCTGATTTCGGAGACCATATGCTCTTCCCAAATATGGTCGCGCCCGCTCTTCTCGCCCATAAAGCGCTGCAACAACTTTTCGCGCACCGGCTCGAGCGTGGCATAGGGGAGCAGCATCGAGAATTTGCCGCCACGACCGTCCATGTCGACCCGGAAGGTCGCCACCGCGCAGATATTACTGTTTCCTGCGATGGCCGCGAAGCGCGGGTTGGTCTCGATCCGCTCCAAACCCATGGTGATTGGCTCGATCGGTGCGAAGGCTTCCGAAAAGTCGGCAAGCGCCAGATCCAGCATACGCGACACCAGCTTGGTCTCGATCGTGGTGAAGGCGCGGCCGTCGATCAATACCGGCGCACTGCCCCCGCGACCGCCGAGCAGGGCATCGACGACGGCGTAGATCAGGCCGGACTCGACCGTGACGAGCCCGTAATTCTCCCATTCGTGAATGTGGAAGACACCAATCATGGCAGGCAATGCAACGCGCCCTACGAACTCGCCAAAGCGCGTCGAAGTAACCTCCTCCAGACTGACCTCGATCGCGTCAGAGGTCAGATTGCGCATCGAGCTGGAAAAGGCGCGCACCACACGGTCGCACACCACCTCCAGCATCGGCAGCCGTTCATGCGCGATAACCCGCGATTCCAGTACCGCGCGCAGGCCCTTCTTGGCCTCTTGCGGGACACCGATATCGCCGAACATCGCATCGATGGCGGCTTGATCGAAAGTGCCGTCGCCCAATACCGCCCCACCCATGGGGACATCGGGAAGGTCGAATTCCTCGAAATCGTCGCTCATTGCTGCACCAGGTCTTCGATCAGCACGTCCTTGACCGATCCTTCCCCAAGCGCGCCGGTCGTGCGCACCAGCAGTTCCTCCTTCACGCGAAACACCGCTGCCGAACCGGCAAGGTCCTCCGGGCGCAATTCCCGCAGGAACGGCTGATACGCGTCGAGCACCAGCGGCAGGCCTGCCTTGATCGCGTCATCCTTCATCGTGCCGGGCACGAGCATGACGTGCACCTTCAGAAAGCGGGCCGCGCCGTCCGGCGAGCGGATGTTGACGACCATTGCCGGAATATCGACAAACTTTACGCCTTCTTCTCCACCGCCGTGCTTGGCCGCCTCGGCTTTGGCCGCCTCAGCTTTGGCTGCCTCCGCTTTCGGGTCGCTCTTGCCCCCCAACAGGAAGAAGGCCGCACCACCGCCTGCCAGCAGCAGCAAGACGATTGCCGCAACGATGATCAGCAGCTTCTTCTTGCCCGCCTTGGGCGCTGCGGGGGCCGCCCCCTCCTCGCCTTCTTCGCTCGTTGTGACGTTCGGTTCCGACAAGGCCCTAATCCCCATGATTGTTTCGCCGCGCGGTCAACCCGCTGGGCAATTCCATCCTATTATAGGATCAATGGGCGGCAATTTCTGCCTAGTGGTCCAGATCGACAAAGATTTTGAAAGCAACCGCTGATGGATGTCTCTTCCTATGTGCTGCTAAGCCACGAGCAGGCGTTGCGACGTCGGCTCGACGTTGCGGCGAACAACATGGCCAACATCTCGACCGTGGGCTTCAAGCGCGAACAGCCGGTATTCCACGATTATGTCGAGCATGCCGACCAGGCGGTGACCGAAGACGCGAAAACAACCGCATTCGTGCTGGATTACGGCGCAACGCACGACACTACGGCAGGTGCGTTTCAGGCCACGGGCAATCCGCTCGACGTAATGATCGACGGCCCAGGATATCTTGCGGTCGAAGCCCCGGGTGGGGCGACCGCTTACACCCGCGCGGGGCTAATCCATGTGCTGCCGTCGGGCGATTTGGGCACGATCAGCGGGCAGCGACTGCTCGGCGAAGGCGGCAAGCCGATCAATATTCCCCTAGAAGATGCCGGCAACCTTTCGGTTGCGGCCGATGGCACCGTGTCGGGAAAGACCGGCCAGCTTGGACGCATCGCGGTTACCGTCTTCCCCAGCGAAGCCGGCGTAACCCCGCGCGGGGACGGGCTGATGACCGCGACCGGCGGGCGCGAACTTCCGGCAGCCGAAACCAAGTTGCGCAGCGGTGGCGTCGAAGGATCGAATGTCCAACCGATCAGCGAAACCGCCGACATGGTCGAGATTTTGCGCGCGTACCAATCCAGCCAGCAAATGTCCCAGAGCATGACCGACATGCGCCGCAAGGCGATCGATCAACTCGGCAAGATCGGCTGATCCCCCACCCCACTTCCTTGAGTGAAAGGCCCATATCATGCGCTCTCTTTCGATCGCCGCGACTGGCATGCTCGCGCAACAGACCAACGTCGACGTGATTTCAAACAACATCGCCAACATGAACACGGCCGCTTTCAAACGGCAGCGCGCAGAGTTTCAGGACTTGCTGTATCAGGAGGTTTCGCGTCCGGGCTCGGCCTCCGGCGGCGCAGATGCGAAGATCCCGTCCGGCATTCAGATCGGCGCGGGTGTCAAAACAGGCGGCGTCTACCGGATCCTCGAACAGGGCGCGTTGACGCAGACCAGCAATCCGCAGGACGTGGCGATCCAGGGCAAGGGCTATTTCCAAGTCACGCTTCCCTCGGGCGAAACGGGTTATACGCGCGATGGCAGCTTCCAGATTTCCGACCAGGGCGAGCTGGTGACGCAGGATGGCTATGCCGTTCAGCCCGGCATCACGCTCCCGCAGGGTGCCGTGGATTTCAATATTTCCAAGACCGGCGAGGTTCAGGTCACCCTGTCGGGCAACCCCACCCCGCAAACGATCGGCCAAATTCAGCTTGCGTCCTTCATCAACGAATCCGGACTGGAGGCGAAGGGCGGCAACCTGTTCCTGGAAACCAATGCGTCCGGCAAGCCCACCGCCGCCAACCCTGGTGAGCCGGGTTTTGGTACGCTGAGCCAGGGTTTCATCGAAGCCTCGAACGTCAATCCCGTCTCGGAAATCACCGCGCTCATCAGTGCCCAGCGTGCCTATGAGATGAACAGTCGCGTGGTGAAGACGGCTGATGAAATGCTCTCCACTACGGCGCAGATGCGATGAGCACGCCCCTCGGTCGCGCGGCACTCTTTGCGCTGCTGGCGTCTGCGCCGGCCATCGCCTGGGCGCAGCCGCCCGAGGCGGTCCGGGTCGCAGTGCTCGACCATCCGATCGCGCGCGGCGACGTGCTGGCCCTGGCCGACTTTACCGAGGATCAGCGTCCTGCGGCACAGGCACGCATGGCGCTGCCGCCGCGCGATTGTGCCGGGCTCGAAGCGCGTCGCGCGCTTCCTTCGGGATCCATCGTCATGGCGTCCGACCTGATGCCGCAGCAGCTCGTTCGTCGCGGGGAGCCCGTGATGATCCGCGTGGTCAGCGGTGGCCTGACGATTTCCGCCAGCGGGCGTGCGCTTGCCAGCGGGGCGAAGGGCGAGATGGTGCGTGTCGTCACCAACACCACCAGCCGAACCCTCGACGGCATCGTCGACGGCACCGGTTCGGTCCGCATCGTCGCACCTTGAAGAACGACCCGATCCGCCTTCCACCTTCGGCCGAACCGAAAGAACCGCTATGAAAAAGACTCTTGCGCTGCTTCTCCTCGCCAGCACCCTCGCCGGATGCGGCATACCCGGTCGCCTGGCCAGTGTTGGCAAGGCACCGAAGCTCAGCCCCGCCGGTGCCGACGATGGCCCGGCGCTGGAGCCCTCGCTCTCGGCCCCGTCCGATCGGCGCGGCCAGGCCCGCGCGGCCACGACCCCGCCGCCGGCACCCAATGCGTCGCTCTTTCGCACTGGCGCGGGTGCGTTCTTCCACGACCAGCGCGCCTCGCAAAAGGGCGACATCCTGACCATCCGCATCAACATCGCGGACAAAGCGGACTTGGGCAACGCAACGACCCGCACCCGCGGCGGTACCGAAACCAGCGGCATCAGCGCCTTGTTGGGGCTACAGAACCCGCTGACCAAAATTCTGCCCGGGCAAGTCGACCCGTCGAAGCTGGTCGATACCAAATCCACCTCAGGCTATAACGGTGCCGGCACGGTTGCGCGATCCGAAACGATCAACATGACGATGGCGGCGATCGTCACCGATGTGATGCCCAACGGCAACCTGATGATCCGCGGGCGCCAGGAAGTGCGGGTCAATTTCGAAATGCGCGAGTTGATCGTAACCGGCATCGTCCGGCCGCAAGACATTGGTCGCGACAACAGCATTCCGCACACCCAGATCGCCGAAGCGCGCATCATCTATGGCGGCAAGGGTCAGTTGACCGACGCGCAACAGGCACGTTGGGGCCAGCAGATTTATGACGCGCTGTTCCCTTTCTGATATCCCTAATATTTTGTTTTATTTCTGATGCTTCCATCGCCGATTGGCTCGTTTTCCCGCGCGCGGGAAGGCGGGCCAATTGCGTCGCGATGACCATGGCCGCGCCTTCATCTTTTGGTAACCTTCAATAAATTGCCATTCGATTTTGGTAATCCAATAACTTTCCCAAAATGGAGAGGTGAGCGGCATTTCTCGCCGAACATCGCCGGGGTGGCGTCTAGCCCCAGGCCGCAGAATGCGGCTCTCAATCCTAGAAGGAAATTGCAATGAGCTTTTCGGTAAACACCAACGTCGGCGCAATGACGGCTCTCCAGAGCCTGAGTGCGACCGGCAAGTCCCTCGCGACGACCCAAACCCGCATCACGACCGGCCTGTCGGTTTCTTCGACCAAGGACGATTCGGCTTCGTACACGATCGCCCAGGGCCTTCGTGGTGACGTGGGTAGCCTGAAGTCGGTCAGCTCCTCGCTCAGCCGCGCCAAGAGCGTTGTTGACGTGGCAACTGCCGGCGCCGAGCAGATCTCGGATCTGGTCAACCAGATGAAGGCAAAGGCAACGACCGCCAGCGACACCGGCCTTGATGCCGCCAGCCTGTCCGCCAACGCGAAGGATTTCACCGCGTTGAAGGATCAGATTGCCACGGTTATCTCGTCCTCGTCGTTCAACGGTACGAACCTCCTGTCGAGCGTTTCGGCGGGCACCGTCAAGGCACTGCAGTCGACCGATACGACCGCAGCCACCCTCGACGTCGCCAACCAGGACTTCGAAACAGGCGTCACGACGGCGATTGGTGCCACCTTCACGACCGCTGCGGGCGCGAAGACCATGGTAACGACGCTCAACACCGTGTCCGACACGATCAACGCAAGCCTCAGCACGCTGGGTTCGGCTTCGCGCAAGATCGACAGCCAGATGACCTTCGTCAGCAAGCTGTCGGACACGATCACGACGGGCATCGGCAATCTCGTCGATGCGGATCTGGCCAAGGAGTCTGCAAATCTGCAGGCACTGCAGGTCAAGCAGCAGCTCGGTGTGCAGGCGCTTTCGATCGCCAACCAGGCACCGCAGGCGATTACGTCGCTGTTCCGTTAAGAGAGATCAGCGGCCGCGTATCTGGTCGCTGCACTGGGGTCGACGCGGGAAACCACGTCGGCCCCTTTTCTTTTTTACCCTGCGTTTCATCGGTCGCGGCGACCGAATGCGGGCGCGATCCCCGCTATAATGGAACAAGGATAACAGGAGTTTGAGCATTGTCGCTGCGCATTAGAGAGATAGCCGACGGGCTGGGCAGCAGGCTCCGTGTCACGGCCGAAGATCGCCATTCCGGCAGCCTGGTCATTCTGGAACGGGGCGACCTGAGCAACGGCACGCGTGCGCTGCTCGATCGCTATGGTGCCGAAGTGTTGCGCGCCTTTTTGATGGCCGCACGCCTGTCCCTGTCGGGTGGGCTTCCCGACGAAATCGTCGGCGGCCCGTTTGCGACGCAATTCCGGCTGGTGGTCGACCCCGTCGTCAATCTGGCCCTGACTCAGGACGGGGGTCTCGTCGCCCTCGATATCCCGGCGTCCTTGTGGGACCGGCTGTATGCCGAGCTTTGCCTGATTTCGGCCCATACCAGCGAAGGGCTGCGCGCGCCCGCGCGATCGCCGCGCTACAATTAGCGTCGCGCGGCGGTTAGGCGGCACGCTGGTTTCGTATTTCACGATCGATCGCTAAGACTGCGGCCATGCTCCGCGCGTTCCTCCTCGCGATTGGCCAGCTTGGCGACCGCGCCTTTGCCGCCGTCTTCCTGAAATCCCTCGCGGTGACCCTGGCGCTGCTCACGGCGGCGGGAGGCGGGCTGTGGTATGGTGCAACCCGGCTGGCCGCATGGCTCGGCTGGGAGACGCATATGGGGGGGCTGCTCGGCGCACTTGCATTGCTCGCCGCGTTCGGGCTTGGCTGGCTGCTGTTTCGTGTGATCGCAATTGGCGTGATGGGCGTGTTTGCCGACGACATCGTGATTGCGGTGGAGGCCAAACACTATCCCAGCGCCCTTGCCACCGCGCGCACCGTGCCGCTAATGCGCGGTATCGCGCTTGGCGTGCGGTCGGCGCTGCGGGCGATCCTGATCAACATCGCGCTGGCCCCGATCTATCTCGCATTGCTCGCCACCGGACTGGGCACCTGGCTGCTGTTCTTCCTGGTCAATGGGTGGCTGCTTGGTCAGGATCTCGGCACCATGGTCGCCGCGCGCCACATTCCCGATGCGATGATGCGAGACTGGCGCAAGACCGGCGCGGTCGATCGTTTCGCGTTGGGGGTTGCGGGCACCGCCCTGTTCATGGTTCCCGTGCTCAACCTGTTCGCGCCGATCCTTGGCGCGGCGATGGCCACCCATCTGTTCCATGCGGGGCGAAACACATGAAGCTTCTTGGCGCTTTGACGGCGGGGCTGCTTGTCGCAGGCTGCGCGACCACTGGGGCACCAGCGCCCAGCACGGTGCGCCCGCCGCTCATCCCGATCCCGACTGGAACGGCCGGGCTTGACCATGTGCTGGGGACCAACGCCGCCAATCTGACGCGGATGTTCGGGGCCCCGGTCGCCGATACCCGCGAAGGCACCGCGCGCAAGCTGCAATTCGGCAATGCGACCTGCGTGCTCGACACCTATCTCTATCCCAAGGGCACTGCCGAGCCTGTCGTCACCTATCTCGACGCGCGCCAGAACGACGGATCGCCGATCGACCGCGCGAGCTGCGTCGGGGCGTTGCAGGCGGGACGACGGAAGTAGCGCGCGCCTAAGCCAGCCGCGCCAGCGCCCATCCCGCAGCTTCCGCCACCACGGCATTGGGATCATCAAGCAGCCGCGCGACCGGCGCGCGTAGCGTAGCATCGCCGCTATTGCCCGCCGCGATCAGGCAATTGCGCATCATCCGGTCGCGGCCGATGCGCTTGATCGGCGAGCCGGAAAACACCTGGCGGAACGCCGCGTCGTCAAGCGCAAGCAGATCCGCCAGCGCCGGTGCCGCCAGTTCGGCACGCGGCCGAAAGGCGCGGTTGGCATGCGCGGCCTCGGCAAACTTGTTCCACGGGCACACCGCGAGACAATCATCGCAGCCATAGATGCGGTTGCCGATGCTCTCGCGAAATTCGTGCGGGATCGGCCCGGCATGTTCGATCGTGAGGTAGGAAATGCAGCGGCGCGCGTCGAGCCGGTACGGTGCGGGAAAGGCATCGGTCGGGCAGGCGCGCTGGCACGCGTCGCACGAGCCGCAGCGGTCGCGCTCCTGCGCCTCCTCCGCACCGAATTCCGCCACCTCCAACGTCGTGTAGATCGCCCCCAGAAACAGCCAGCTTCCCTCGTGGCGGCTCACCAGATTGGTGTGCTTGCCCTGCCAACCGAGCCCTGCCGCCGCCGCCAGCGGTTTTTCCATGACCGGCGCGGTATCGACGAACACCTTGACGTCGATGCCCGGCACCTCCCCCACCAGCCAGCGTGCGAGCGCTTTCAGCGCGCGTTTGACGACGTCGTGATAATCGCCGCCCTGCGCATAGGTCGAAATCCGCCCGATGCCACCTTGCCCGGCCAGCGCCAGCGGATCGCGCGCGGGGGCGTAGCTCATCCCCAGCGCAATGACGCTGCGCACCTCGGGCCACAGGCCAGCGGGGGATTCGCGGTGATCGGCACGCGCCTCCATCCAGATCATCTCGCCGTGCCGCCCCTCGGCCAGCCACTGCCGCAGCCGCGCCGCCGTCTCGGGCGCGGCATCGGCGGAGGCGACACCGCAAGCGGCGAACCCACATTCGGACGCCTTCGCCACCAGGCGGGCATGGAGTGACTTGTCGAACTGCACCACCACCCGCTACCACGGGCACTGCCCAACAGGGAATTGGGCTGGAACAGGGAATTGGTGTTGGGGCAGGAATTCGCGGTCCGCGCATCGGGCCTGGTCAAGCGCTTCGGCGACCGGCGCGTCGTCGACGGGGTCGATATCGCGGTGCCAACGGGTACGATCTACGGCGTGCTCGGCCCCAATGGTGCGGGCAAAACCACCACGCTGCGGATGCTGCTCGGCATTATCGAGCCAGATGGCGGGACGCGCACGCTGCTCGGCCATGATCGCCCGCGCGACGCCAGCGACCGCGTCGGCTATCTGCCCGAGGAACGCGGCCTGTATCCCGCGATGCGCGCCAAGGATGCGATCGCCTTCATGGGCGCGTTGCGCGGGCTCGATCTCAAGACCGGGCGCAAGCGCGCGGTGGCGCTGCTCGAAGCCAACGGACTTGGCCATGCGGTCGACACCAAAATCCGCAAATTGTCGAAGGGCATGGCGCAGCTCGTGCAATTGCTGGGTGCTGTCGTGCACCAGCCCGATCTGCTGGTGCTCGACGAACCCTTTTCCGGGCTCGACCCGGTCAACCAGGAACGGCTGGAGGCGCTGATCCTCGCCGAGCGCGATCGCGGGGCAACAGTGCTGTTTTCCACGCATGTGATGGCCCATGCCGAGCGGCTATGCGACCGGCTCGCGATCATCGCGGGCGGCAAGCGCCGCTTCGAGGGCACCGTTGCCGAAGCGCGCGGACTGCTGCCAATGCGTGCGCATTACGTGCCCGAACGCGACGATGCCGCCATCGCCGCGCATCTGCCGCAAGACGCCATGCATGATGGGCAAGGATGGCATTTCGAAGTGCCAGATGGCGGGGTCGAGCAAGCGCTCAGTCGGCTGATCGGCGCGGGCCACGGCATTGCCGGGCTCTCGATCGAACGCCCCGGCCTGCATGATGCGTTCGTCCGCATTGTCGGCAAAGCCGCCCTGGAGCAAGGCCAATGAGCAAGCTGCCGCGCATCATCCGCCAGACCTTCACCATCGCCCGGCGGGACTTTGTGGCGACGGTGTTCACCCCCACCTTCCTGCTGTTCCTGCTCTCGCCCTTGTTCACGATCGGCTTCGGCCTGGTCGGCGGGATGGGCGCGTCGAGCGTGGCCAGCGGATCGACCGACAAGACCCGCATCGTCGCGATCGTCGCCCCCGCACAGCAGGCGGCGATGCGCGCCGCCGACGCACGGCTGCGCGCGATGTTCCCGCGCGGGGATCGTCCCGCCACGCTGACGCTGGAAAATCCGACGGCCGACCCGCAGGCACAGGCGCGCGCGGCCTTCACCGTGCGCAAGGGGGCGGATGTCTCCGCCGCCTTGTTCGGCGATCTTGCCCACCCGACGATCCTCTACGATGGCCAGGGGCGCGGCGATGCGCGCTATATGGCGGCGCTGGCCGAGGCGACGCTGCGCACCAATCCTGCGCAGACCGCGCCGCTCAGCACCGCGACGCTGACCTCGATCGCGCGCATCGCGCCGACCGAGGGCGGGCACAAGCAGGCGGCGTTCATCGCCGTTATCGGCATCTTTTTCCTGACGCTGCTGCTCGCGGGCCAGGCAGTCGGCACGATGATGGAGGAACGCAGCAACAAGGTGATCGAGGTGCTCGCCGCTGCCGTGCCGCTGGAAGCGGTGTTCTTCGGCAAGCTGCTCGGCATGTTCGGGTCGGCGCTGCTGTTCGTCGCCTTCTGGGCGACTTTGGTCAGCCAGGTCGGTGGCATCCTGCCCGCGCAATATGCCGGCGCGATCGGCCAGATCGGCCCGGCGGTGGGCGTGCCGATGTTCTTCCTGCTGTTCTTCGCCTATTTTGCAATGGCCTATCTGCTGCTCGGTGCGGTGTTCCTCGGCGCGGGCGCGCAAGCCTCGACCCCGCGCGAATTGCAGATGCTGTCGCTGCCGATCACCATCATCCAGGTCGCGATGTTCGGGCTCGCGCTAAAGGCAATCGGCGCACCCGAGGCTGCAACGACGCGCTTTATCGAGCTGTTTCCGCTGAGCTCGCCTTACGCAATGGCGGCGCGCGCGGCCGACAAGCCCGACCTGTGGCCACACGCCGCCGCGCTTGGCTGGCAGGCTTTGTGGGTGGCGATCGCGATCACGATCGGCGCGCGTGCATTCCGGCGCGGCGTCCTCAAATCGGGTAGCGGAGGACCGCTGTTCCGACGGCGAAACCCTGTTGACATGAGTGTCAGTTAGGGCTTTTCTCTCTCCATAAAAAGACAGGAGAGTGATGATGGCGACTCTGGCACCCGAAGCACCCGTGCGCGCGGTCGATCCGCTCGATGTCAGCCGTCCCGAACTCTATCGCGACGACGTTTGGCAAGCACCGTTCCGCGAGTTGCGCGCGACATCGCCGGTCCACCGCGTCGAGCATTCGGACTTCGGCCCCTATTGGTCGGTTTCCACCTACAAGCCGATCATCACGGTCGAATCGCTGCCCGATCTGTATTCGTCGCAGGCCGGCGGCATTACGCTCGCCGACTTCATCGAAAATAACCCGACCGACGTGCGGATGCCGATGTTCATTGCGATGGACCGTCCGAAACATACCGGGCAGCGCCGCACCGTCGCCCCTGCCTTCACGCCTTCCGAAATGGTGCGGATGAGCGACAATATCCGCACGCGCACGTCCGAAATTCTCGACTCGCTCGACTGGAATACGCCGTTCGACTGGGTCGATACCGTTTCGGTGGAGCTGACCACGCAGATGCTGGCGATCCTGTTCGATTTTCCGTGGGAGGAACGCCGCAAGCTGACCTTCTGGTCGGACTGGGCGGGCGACATCGAGCTCGCCAAGAATGACGAACTGCGCCTCGAACGGCTGAAGCACATGTATGAATGCGGTGCCTATTTTCAGAATTTGTGGAACGCCAAGGTCGGCAAGGATCCGACCCCCGATCTCATTTCGATGATGATCCATTCCGACGCGATGGCCGAGATGGATCAGATGGAGTTTCTCGGAAACCTGATCCTGCTGATCGTTGGCGGCAACGACACCACCCGCAACACCATGAGCGCGGTCGCCTACGGTCTCGACCAATTCCCCGACCAGCGCGCGAAGCTCGAGGCCGACCCATCGCTGATCCACAATGCCGTGCAGGAAGTGATCCGCTGGCAAACGCCGCTCGCGCATATGCGCCGCACCGCCACCGCCGATACCGAATTGGAGGGGCAACAGATCAAGGCCGGCGACAAATTGGCCTTGTGGTATCTGTCGGCCAATCGTGACGAGAGCGTGTTCGAGAATGCCGACCAAATCATCGTCGATCGTGCGAATGCGCGTCGGCACTTGGCGTTCGGGCACGGCATCCATCGCTGCGTTGGCGCACGCCTCGCCGAATTGCAGGTTTCGGTGTTGCTGGAAGAGATGGCCAAGCGGCGGATGCGCGTAAACGTGCTCGGCGAGCCCGAGCGCGTTGCCGCCTGTTTCGTCCATGGCTATCGCAAGTTGCCGGTCGAGATCAGCCGGTACTGACCGCGCGGACGCGTGGACGTTGCCCCGCGGCCCAGCCGAACCAGGCGACCGCAGCGCCCGCGACCAGGCCGGTGAGCAGTAACGGTGCCACCGGCAACAGCGCGAGCGAGCGATAGGCCGCGTCCCAGCCATAAGTCGCGCCGAGCGTGTCGAACACTATCGTCTGTACCAGCAGCACCGCACCAGCGACCGCAAAGGGTTTGCCGTGGCGCGGCGCGCTGACATAGAGCCATGCGGTCAGGGCGAGCGCCACCACGCTCGACAGGCGCACCGACCAGGCGAACAGCGCGAAATCGTGCGGGCCGTGAATGACCAACCCCGGCACGAACCCAGCGAATACCCGGCCGACAATCGGCATGATCAGCGGCAGAGGCGTCGCGAGCAGATACCGCGCGTGCAACTGCACTCGGCCGCGTTCGGCCAGCGCGTGGTAATAGAGATAGCCCAGCAGCAGCGTCGAAATGAGATCCATCGTCGCGAGCCGTGCGCCATAAATCTGGTAGAAGGGGTCACCTGCGGCGGTTGCGGCGGCCATGCTCCAGATCACCCCCGCGCTGCCGGCGAAAAACACCGGAAAGAGCACGAGGCTCGCCATCCCTCCACGGCGATGCAGCGCCATCTGCCGCGCATGCGCCGACCAGCTTTGCACGCCGAGCAGGATCAGCCACAAGGTCGCGCTGATGCCGTGGAGATGAAAGCCCCAGGGTGCCTTTGCCAATATCGAAAAATAGCCCGGCCAAAAGCCGAGTACGGTCAACGCGAGCAGGGCGGCGAGCCAATACGGCGCGTAGCGGAACGGCATCGGTTTTCCCCCGCATGCCCCCGCATGCCGACCGGAGGATGCAGATCGGCATCTGCCGAGTCAAACCATCATTGCTCAGTTCGGCTTGGCGATCGCTTCCGCTACCACCGGCTCGCCCGCGCCTGAGCAATCGCCATTTTCTCGCGCGATTGCCGCTGGCTTCTTGCGGCCCATCGTCCAGTTGGCCTGCATCCGCACGCGTGGATTGGGCGCGCACCAGATTTCACCGGTCTCGTTGATCGCGGTGACCCAGATGAGGTTATGCTCCTGGCCGTAATCGATCACGGCGAAGGCGTAGCCTGCGCCCTTGTCGAGGACATGCACCGGAAGCGGCGGATCGAGTTGCTGCATCGTCATATGCCAAAAGCGCGCGAGATTGCAGGCGGTTCCGGGCGCAGTGCATCCATCGGGGGAAAGCTGCGTAACTATTGTGTCGCCGCGCACGTATAGCCACATGACGCCCGAAAAGAGGACCCTATCGATGCCCGCCCTGATGCCCCACCGCCGCCAATTCCTCAGCCTCGCAGGTACCGGTGCTGCCGCGATTGCTCTATTCGGTTGCAAGGGAGCCACGGCGAGCGCGCCCGAGCAGTTCGAAGTGGTGCTGAGCGATGCCGCGTGGCGGAAGAAGCTCTCGCCCGCCGCTTATGTCGTGCTGCGCCACGAAAGCACCGAGACGCCCTTTACCAGCCCGCTCAACAGCGAACATCGTGCGGGGGTGTTCTCTTGCGCGGGATGTGCCCTCCCCGCTTTCTCGTCGAAAACCAAGTTTGATAGCGGCACGGGCTGGCCGAGCTTCTGGGCACCGCTGCCCAATGCCGTGCGCACCCGCGCCGACGGTTCGCTCGGTTTCACGCGGACGGAGGTGCATTGCCGACGCTGCGGCGGCCATCTTGGCCATGTGTTCGATGATGGCCCGCAACCGACGGGCAAGCGCTATTGCATGAACGGCGTGGCGCTGAGCTTTACCCTCGGCAAAGCGTAACGCCGGGCCGCAGCGCGGCGGGTTGGCGGCTTAGAAGCGCGCCGCCCCCTGGCTGAGCGAGGCCAGGATGATCGGGGCCTTGGCGGTGCTGTCGATTGCGTCGTCGCCCTGGTCGTTCAGGGGCGCATGTTCGGCATAGATGAAGCCCTTGGTCGGATAGGCCGAGGTGCCAAGGCCACCCTGCGGGCCGTACCAGACCTTAACCCGCGTCCAGTCGCCCTTTTCCGAAATGTCGATCGCGCGGACATCGCGCTCGACACCGCCGCGACGCGACCAATTGGCGTGGGTCAACAGGACTTCGCGATCGCTGACCACTTCGCTGACCATAGCAACATGGCCGAGGCGCATGTGGCTGGTCGAGGCAAAAGCGAGCACGGCACCGACCTTGGGGGCATGGCCGCGCGCATAGCGACCGGCGGCCTGGCCCCACCAGGTGTTGGCATTGCCGCGGATCTCGATGCCAGAAATCATCCGTGCATAAGGCGCGCACTGCCAGAACTGGGCCATCGCTGGGGTCGCCGTCATCAGGGCGCAAGATACCACCAGCGCAAAACGCGCTGTCAAAGTCCGGATTGTCATGTGACCCCCTCAGGTCGCGATGAATTCGTTGAGTGTCTCAAAGCAGTTCATAGCGGGGTTGGAAACCCCGCCACGCGGCGAACGGAACCATTTCCGACGAAGTGAGTTTGTCGCACGATGGGTGGCTTTTCGCCGCTGCCGAAACAGTGCTTTTGGATGATGCCCGCTCGCCAACGGACCAGCACTCGGCTAAGAATCGGCCATGAACCGCAGCATCCTGGTGATCGCCCTGCTCTTGACCGCTTGCTCGCGGGAAGGCGCGTTCAGCAACGATCCGTCGCTTTATCAGAGCAATACCACGACCCTCACCCCAGGCGTGCAGGCCGTGCGTGTCGGTGACGGCGGCCCGGCCTATCCGGCCTGCGCCAGTTCCGGCGTGGTCGTGAACGTGTCGCCCGAAGGCGAGGCCTATCTGCCGCTCCGCGCCGCCCCCTTTGCCGAGGCGCAGGAAGTCGCCCGGCTTGGCGAGGGCGCGAAGCTGTTCCTGTGTCAGCGCTCGCTCGACCAACGCTGGCAGGGCGTGGTGGTCGCGCCGACCGATTCCCCGCAACTGGATTGCGGGGTAGCGGCCACGCTGGCCAATGCGCGCCCCTATGCGGGGCCATGCAAATCGGGCTGGGTGTTGAGCAGCTTCGTCCGACCCGTAGCGGGTTAACCCCGCGCCGCCGAAACCAGCCGCGCATCATGGTCCGCGCGCCCGAACGGAAAACGCGCATAGCAAAGCCCCGCCATCCCGTAAAAGGCGAGCTCCAGTGCGATAAACACGATTGTCAGCCGGTCGAGCGTCTCAGCCGGCACCATCCCGGGGCGCGCGCCTTGCGGAAACTGCGCAAACGCGAGGATTGCGCCGGCCAGGAAGATGCCGAGCCCGCCGACCAGCTTTTGCACGAAAAACCCACCGGCAAAGAACACGCCTTCGGATCGTTTGCCGGTGCGCACTTCGGATTCCTCGACCACGTCCGACAGCATTGCCGCGCCCAGGATAAAAGCTGAAACACCGCACGCGGTGTTGGCCGCAAAGATCGTCAGCAACACCGGCAGCAGCAGTGGTGAGCCCGGCTCTGGAAACCAGCCCGCCAGCCGCAGCACATAAGGGGTCACCAGCAGCACGGCGGCACCAAATGACGCGATCATGCCGATGCGCGGCTTGTCGCCGCCCCTGGTCAGCGCGGGGGCCAGGAAGAACGCCCCTACTGCCCCGATCATCAGCGCGAGCGACAGCCAATTGAAATCGCGGCCCGCAAATTGCCAGACGAACTGATACATATACGTTGATAGCGCGAACGACACGCCTTGCGCGGTATAGGCGAACACCCCCGCCGCCATCAGGATCAGAAAGCCGCGATTGCGGACGGTCCGGAGAAAATCGGCAAAATGCTCGGCCAGCGTTTCCTGCGATTTCGGGATTTGCGGTAGCAGCGGAATTTCATGGTGTAGCCCGATCGACGACACCACGATCGATACTGCCATCACCACCGCCGCCAGCGTCGCCATGCCGGCATAGCCATTGCGGTTGAGAATCCCCACCGGATGCGTCGCGTCGGGCACCAGGAACACGCCATAGGCCAGCGCCAGCATCGCCAACCCGCCTCCCCAGCCGAACAGATAGCGATAAGAGAACATCCGGGTGCGCTCGTCATAGTCCGAACTGAGTTCGGGCCCGAGTGCCGAGGACGGAATCTCGAACGCCGACAAGGCGATCCGCACCAACAGCGCACTGCCAAATACATAGAAGCCAAGCGCCGCGTGCGACCAATGCGGCGGGTTCCACAATAACAGCCAGCCAATCGCCACCGGCAGTGCCGAGGCATACATCCACGGATGCCGCCGCCCCCAGCGCCCTCGCGTATGATCCGACAGATAGCCGACCAGCGGATCGACAAACGCCTCGACCACCAACGCCGCCATGATCGCCACGCCCACCAGTCCGGCGGGCAAGCCGATCACCTGATTGTAGAACAGCAGCAGGAAGGTCGCGAAGCCACTGTCCTTCACCCCATAAGCGATCGAACCGAGCCCGAACGACCAACGGCTACGCGCGCCGAGGCGTCGCGCCGCCGGGATCGCGAGCGGCGGGGTCACGCGGTAAACGCCTCAAGGCTGGAAAAGAGCGACGGCGTCTTCGGGTCCCAACTGTGACGCGGGCCGATCGTCATGCCGCCATCGACGACGATATGCGTACCGGTCACGAAAGCTGCGTCCGCGCTGGCCAGATAGGCGACGGCGGCGGCGATGTCGTCGGCGGTGCCCGCGCGCTGCAAGGGCTGCGCGTGCGCTGCGACCTGTTCGATCATGCCATTGGCCATCACGCGCTTTTCGCCCGAAATGCCGAGTGCCGAGGTGAAGATGTTGGTGGTGATGAAGCCCGGGCACACCGCGTTGACGCGGATGTTATGCTGCGACAGGTCGGCGGCGGCAAGCGTCGTCAAATGCAACACGCCAGCTTTTGCGACCGAATACGCGGTCGGTGCTGCGCCGGTCTGGAGTGCTGCGATCGACGACGTGTTGACGATCGCCCCGCCCTTGCCGCGCGCGATCATCAGCGGGGCGGCATAGCGGATGCCCATCGCGACCGAGCGCAGCAACAGGCTTTGCGTGCGATCCCAATCCTCGGGCGAAATCGCGTCGATCGTCTCGCGCGCGCCGCCCGCCCCGGCATTGTTGAACAGCACATCGATGCCCCCGGCATCGTCCGCCGCCTGTAGCAGGGCGGCGATATCGGCGACCTCGGTCACGTCGGTGCGGAGAAAATGGATGCGCCCGTTGGAGGTTTCGGCAAGGTCCTGCCCGCCGGCGACATCGACATCGCCGATCCACACTTCCGCCCCTTCGCGCACCAGCCGCAGCGCGGTAGCACGTCCAATTCCTGAGGCTCCGCCGGTGACGACGGCGCGCTTGCCCGCAAAACGCATCTCACTCTCCTGTGTTTTTGTCACCTTAGTACGGGTCATGGGCCGGTCAATCCGTGCTGTCGTGGTATTTTTGGAATTTCGGGTTTGGTGCGGCCTTGCGACGATCCCGGCATTTCCCTACCACTGCCGCCAAGCCCCGTTTCGCAATGATGGCGCAGAGAAGAGAGATCATGGCACTCGACCCCGAAACTTTCGACGCGCTGATCGAAACCGTGCGGCGCTTCGTCGCGGAGCGGCTCCGGCCGCTGGAGGGCGCGGTCGAGGACGCCGACGCGATCCCCGCCGACATCGTCCGCGAAATGCGCGACATGGGCCTGTTCGGGCTGTCGATCGCCGAAGACTATGGTGGCCTTGGCCTGACCATGCTGGAAGAAGCCAAGGTCGCGATCGAGCTTGGCCGCACCACCCCCGCCTTCCGCTCGACCTTCGGCACCAATGTCGGGATCGGCTCGCAAGGGTTGGTGATGGCGGGCAATGCCGCGCAAAAGGATACGTGGCTGCCGCGCATCGCAAGCGGCGAGATCATCACCAGCTTTGCGCTGACCGAACCCGATGTCGGCTCCGATTCGGGTGCGGTGAAGACGCGGGCGACCTTCGACGGCCAGTCCTATCGGCTGAGCGGCACCAAGCGCTACATCACCAATGCCGACAAGGCCGATCTGTTCACGGTAATGGCGCGGACTGGCGACGATCCCGGCGCGCGTGGCGTGTCGGCGTTTCTGGTGCCGCGCGCGCTGGCTGGCGTCAGCGTCGGCGAGCCTGAAAAGAAGATGGGGCAAAAGGGCGCGAAGGTCGCCGACGTGCATTTCGACGACGTCGTGGTGCCGGTGGAGAACCGGCTCGGGGCCGAGGGCGAAGGCTTCAAGATCGCGATGCGCGTGCTCGATCGCGGGCGGCTGCACATTTCGGCGGTGTGCGTCGGGGTGGCCGAGCGGCTGATCGCGGATTGCGTGGCCTATGCAACCGAGCGCAAGCAGTTCGGCAAGCCGATTGCCGAGCATCAACTCATCCAGGCCATGATCGCCGACAGCAAGACCGAAGCGCTCGCCGCGCGCGCGCTGGTGCTGGAGACGGCGGCGGGCAAGGATGCGGGCAAGGACGTCGTCATGGAATCGGCGGCGGCCAAATATTATGCGAGCGAGATGGTCGGGCGTGTAGCGGACCGCGCGGTGCAGATCTTTGGCGGGGCGGGCTATATCGCCGATTACGGGATCGAACGGCTGTACCGCGACGTGCGGCTGTTCCGTATTTACGAAGGCACCAGCCAGATCCAGCAACTCATCATCGCACGCGAAACGATCAAGCGCGGGGGGTAACCACTCTCCCTCTCCCCGCAGGCGGGGAGAGGGCAAGCGAGCGAAGCGACGCGCGGGAGAGGGGCAGTGCGGCGCGCTCTCATGACGGCCCCTCTCCCCGACCCTCTCCCCGCAAGCGGGGAGAGGGAGAAGAAGGAAGAAACATGGACACCAATACCCTATTCCGGCTCGACGGCCGTATCGCCCTCGTCACCGGCGGCTCGCGCGGCATCGGCAAGATGATCGCGACCGGCTTCATCGCACAAGGCGCGACCGTCTATATCTCGTCGCGCAAGGCCGATGCCTGTTTCGAAACTGCGGCGGAACTGGGCGAGAAATGCATCGCGCTGCCGCAGGACGTGTCGACGGTGGCCGGGTGCAAGGCGCTCGCCGCACAACTGGCGGAACATACCGATCGGCTCGACATCCTGGTCAACAATGCGGGGGCGGCCTGGGGCGAACCGTTCGAGATCTTCCCGGAAAAAGGCTGGGACAAGGTGATGGACCTCAACGTCAAATCGCCCTTCTTCCTGACCCAGGCGCTGCACGCCCCGCTGAAAACCGCCGCGAGCGCCGGGCGACCCGCCAAGGTCATCAACATCACCTCGATCGACGGCCAGCGGTTGAACCCGTGGGAGACGTACAGCTATCAGGCGTCGAAAGCGGCGCTGATCTACCTCACCAAGCGGATGGCGGCGCGGCTCATCACCGATCATATCAACGTTACTTCGATCGCGCCCGGTGCCTTTGCCAGCGAGATGAACAAGGCCGCACGCGACCACGGTTCAGCGATCGCACAGAGCATCCCCGCCAAGCGTATCGGCGTCGATGAGGATATGGCGGGTGCCGCGATCTACCTCGCCAGTCGCGCGGGCGATTATGTGGTGGGCGATACGATCACCGTCGATGGCGGGCTGGTCCATGCGGCGCTGGGCACGAGCATCGACGCCTAATCCGGGCCCCTTCCCTTCCCCGACCCAAGGGGGAGGGAAATCAGGCCGTTTGGGGGTGATGCGGTTGCAGGATCATCACCCCATCCTCCACCCGCCAGGATTTGAGGCGCGACAGGAAGTTCATCCCCACCACGTTCATGTCGCCAAAGGCGGGCGACACTACCACCGGCAAATCGCGCGCGACGACATTGCCGATGCGCAGTTCCGGCACTGTCGCGGTTTGCGCCGCCACCGTGCCATTGGCGGTCTGCATCATTACCGGCATCAGCGAATCGCTCGGCTCGATCCCCGCTGCGGCGGCGGTATCGGCCGAAATCGCGGTGACCGTGGCACCACTATCGACCAGCATCCGCCGTTCGATCCCGCCCAGCTTCACCCGCACCCAGAAATGCCCGTCCGCCGCCATCGGCACGCGCATCTCCTTGCCCACCACGCGCTGCCCGCCCAGCTCGAACCGCTGCGCCACGCGGGCGAAGGTCGGGTCGAGCGGCGCGCGCTCCATCACCAGCAACGCGACCAGCACCATACATCCGGCGGTCACCGCAAAAGCGAGGAACCGCCCGATCACCGGCACGCGCCGCGCCAGAACCATCACCGCCACGACAGCGATGACCAGCAGATAGAGCGAGCCCTGGGGCCCAAGATCAGGAAGCGTGTTCACCACCCGAATATAATAACGGGCGCGGCTTTATGAAGGCTGACTAGGCCATCGCCGCGAGCAATTGGTCGACCGTGGTCGTGGCGAACGCCGTGAAATTGTCGGCCACGCCATACGGGATCAGCAGATCGCGCCCTTTCGCCAGCACGCCACAGCTATACACCACATTGGGCACATAGCCGTCGCGCTCGAGCGGGCTTGGCGTAAGGATCGGCGCGGGCGTGCGCGCCAGCAGGCGCGACGGATCGACCTTGTCGAGCAGGCAAGCGCCGACACAGTAATTGCGCACCATCCCGACGCCGTGGGTGAACACCAGCCAGCCCTCGTCGATTTCGATCGGCGAGCCGCAATTGCCCATCTGCACAAACTCCCACGGGTAACGCGGCGAGACGATCTTGCCGCCGCCCGCCCAATGCAGAATGTCGTCGGAGGCATGCAGCCAGATGCTTTCGCTATCCTGCCGCCCGAGCATCATGAACCGCCCGCCGACGCGGCGCGGAAACAGCGCCATGCCTTTAGCCCCCGCCGCATCGCCCGTTAGCGCCCGCATCGTGAAACTGCGAAAGTCATCGCTCGACAGCAATTCCGGGCGCGCCGCCGCACCGCTGAAGGCGGTGTAGGTCCCGTAATAGGTGGTGCTGCCATCTTCCTCGGTGAAGTGGACGAGCCGCAAATCCTCGATTCCCTGGCGTTGGCTCGGCAGCACCGGAAACAGCACGGTCTCGGAAATATCCCGGCTGCCACCGCAGCGGAGCATCACCACCGCCCCGGCATCGACATCCGTACCCTCGATAATCGGCGGCACCGCGACCAAGCTTGGCAAATCGATCTTGAGCGCACCGCCCGGCACCCAGTTGCCCGTGCGGAATGCGACCGAAGAAACATGCCCTTCCCCAATTCCGCGTAGCGAAAGGACGAAGCGCACCGCGCCATCTTCGAGGCCACTCTGGTCGGGCGCGACGACTGCACTCGGGTTGAACAAGGCCGCAGCTTCGTATGAAAATTCTTCGCTGAAATACGCGCCGATCAAGCGGCGTTGGCCTTCCGAGGCCACCGGCGGCACCGGCAAAGCGGCAGCAACCTCATCGTAGCGCCGCAGCAACATCGCATCGACGTCGCGGTGGCGCTCATCCAGCGAATCCACGATCAACGCTAGCTCCGCCGTCAATGCGTCGCCCGTCAGGGTCAGGACGCGGTCGACGATGGCCTGTGCGCGGCTATGCCCTTCCCGCTGAAATTGCGCCGGATATTCGAGAGAAAACGGTCGCACCACCGTTCGCGATGGGTCAGGCCGCAAAATGATGCTGCTATGGTCAAGTCTGAGCTGAACATCCGCCATCGCAATCCTTCCTATCCGCCCGCCGCGATACCGCAGCGGAGCCGCCTGAACGTGCGGGCGTGGCCGACGATCCAATGCCGGTCGTCGCCATATGCCATTGGGACGGCGGCCACAAATCCGGAACGCGAACGCTACTCGATTGGCTCGCACACGAATTGGTGCTGGGAATCGGGGCGCGCGTGATACACGGCTATACCGGTTGATTGTGGCCGCGCCCGACTTGCTTTCACACGGAAAGTCCGGGACCGAAAGGGTTCCGATGCCGTCTGCCGTTTCACCCGATGCCGAACTCGGCCTAAAACTCGCGCTGGCGGTGGTCGGCTCCTCGCACGCCCCGGTGCTGCTGCTGGATGGAAACCGCGCTGTCATTATCGCCAGCGACGCCTTTTGCGAAGCCTTCGACATCGATCCCGCAACGATCGTCGGCAAGACCTTTGCCGATCTGGGCGACGGCGAATGGGCCATCCCGCAACTTCAGTCGCTCCTCAAGGCAACCGCGTCGGGACTCGCCGAAGTCAAAAATTACGAATTCGACTTGAAGCGCTCCGGCCTTGCCACGCGGTGTCTGGTCCTGAACGCGCATAAGCTGAGTTACGGTGCCGGGGCCGAACCCCGACTGTTGCTCGCCATCTCCGACGTTACCGCAGCCCGCATCGCGGAAAAGGTGAATGACGGCCTGGTTCATGACAAGAGCGTGTTGCTGCAGGAGTTGCAGCACCGCGTCGCCAATAGTTTGCAGATCATCGCCAGTGTGCTCCTGCAGAGCGCGCGCAAGGTTCAGTCGGAAGAGGTCCGCGGCCATTTGCGGGATGCCCACAGCCGCGTGATGTCGGTCGCTGCGGTCCAGCGGCAACTGGCGGTCGCATCGCTCGACAAGGTCGATGTCGGTCCGTACCTTCACCAATTGTGCGAGAGCATCGGGGCATCGATGATCCACGATCACGAGCAGATTTCGATCGAAGTGACGAGTGCCCGCGAACAGGTCCAGGCCAATATTTCGGTCAGCCTTGGTCTGGTGGTGACAGAGCTGGTGATCAACGCGCTCAAGCATGCGTTTCCTGATGGACGACACGGCAAGATCGCGGTCGATTATATGCGTAGCGGCGCGGACTGGTCGCTCTCGGTAAGCGACGACGGGATCGGCATTACAAAGCAGCCAGGCCCTTCCAAGGCCGGGTTGGGCACGAATATCGTGCAGGCGCTTGCCAAACAGATGGATGCCAGCGTCACCGTGTCGGACGCGGACCCGGGCACCCGGGTAACCTTGGCGCACCATTTGTCGGCGGACACCCCGCCGAAGCGGGCACCCGCCATTTAAGGCTTGGCGTTGGCCCCTGCTGCCGACGGTGGCGGGGGCGGCAACGGTACGACGTGGTACTTGCCATGCAGAGCGTCGATCTCGGCTTGACGCCGCTGCAGATAGAAGGTCCGCGTCGCCACATACGGGTCGGTCGGTCCGTTATGAAGCTGGTGGAACAGTTCGTCATTCTCAGCGCGCCGGTCAAGCACCCCGAGGACGCTGACCGGCAGAGTAAAGGCGGCCCTGTTAAAGGGCTTTCCAACCCCCAGCGGCAGCACCAGCCGATCGACCGCATCCCCCACCAAATCGCGCAGCGTGGTGGGCCCTATCAGCGGCAAGAACAGGAAAGGCCCAGGCTTCACGCCGTAAAAACCGAGCGTGTCGGCAAAGCCATTCGGGCGCCGCGGCAAATGGATCGGGCGACGCTTGGCCATATCGAAAAGGCCGCCGACCCCGACGGTGGAATTGACGACGAAGCGCCCCAGCGTCTCGGCGGCCTTGCCCGCTTTATGCTGGAGCAGAAAATTCACGAACACGATCGGCTCGCGCAGATTGTACAGGAAATTGCGGATGCCGCTGCGGACCGGCACTGGCACGCTGTGCTTATAAGCCAGCGCCAGCGGCCCGACAAAGGCACGGTCGACCTCCTGCGTCGCCTTGAAGGATTCGGTGTTGATCGCAGCGATAGGGTCGTTTGCGGTATTTCGCGAACGGGCCGTAACGACGATGTCTTGCGGCTCTTCCATCGGCGGCGGCGCGGCCGACACCACTGCCGCTTCGTCGGTTGCGACAAGGCTTGCGGTCTGCGGATCGGCGAGCGGCACCGTCGGCGACGCCAGCATGCTGGCCGCCACAACCTGTTCGGGCTGAGTGACCTGCAGGTCGCGATCGTCCACCGGCGTGCTGGTCGCCAGCATCGCTGTGACCCAGATCGGAATGCTCACAAATCCGCTCCTGCCGGGCACGCGTAAGAGGCTTCAAGACACGCAAAACCGGCGATCGGGTTCCCCTGCCGTACTCTTTGGGAAGACGCCAATTGTCGTTTCCTAATGTCGTGCCGACGGGTCAGTATGGAATACGCCAATCCCCCGTTATGTGTGTGACGACACCAAAAGCAAAAATCCTCAATTCTATTTTAGGGCTTTCCGAAATCTCTCGTCGAGCGCGCCCGTGGCGAGCGCGCGCAGCAGGAAGCGGCGGCCTTCCCATAAGAAAAGCCCCGCGTCCGGCATCGCTATCGCTGCATTATCGGGCGATACCGCCCGCCGCCAGCACCGCCAGAGTGACGAGTTCGCTCGCGGTCGAGGTCATCGGCGCGATCTGCACCGATTTCTCCATCCCGACGAGCATCGGCCCGATCACTGCATCGCCGCCCAATTCGCGGAGCAACTTGGCCGAAATATTGGCCGATTGCAGCCCCGGCATGATCAGCACATTGGCTGGCCCCGAGAGGCGCGCGAACGGATAATTGGCAAGCTGTTTGGGGTTGAGCGCGACATCGGGTGCCATTTCGCCTTCATATTCGAAACTGACCTGCCGCTTGTCGAGTACCTTCACCGCCGCGCGGATATCGTCGAGCCAATTGCCTTCGGGGTTGCCAAAGGTCGAATAGCTGAGGAAGGCGACGCGCGGCTCATGCCCCATGCGCTTGGCGACGAGCGCCGTCTGCTCGGCAATATCCGCCAGTTCCTCGGCATTGGGGCGCTCGTTCACGGTGGTGTCGGCCATGAAGACCGTGTGGCTTTGCCCGACCATCAAATGAATGCCGAACGGGGTGCGCCCCGCCTCGGGATCGATCACACGGCGGATTTCGCGCATTGTATGCGCATAGGTGCGCGTGATGCCGGTGATCATCGCGTCGGCTTCGCCCAGTTGCAGCATCACCGCGCCGAAGATGTTGCGATCCTGGTTGATCATCCGCTCGCAGTCGCGCCGCAGATAGCCGCGCCGCTGCAGTCGTTCGTAGAGGAAGTCGACCATGCGCGGCACCAGCGGCGAATTGCGGCTGTTGTGCAATTCATAGCTGTCGGGATCATTGACGCCGAGCGCGCGCAACCGTTCGGGCACATCATCGCGGCCGACCAGCACCGGCGTGCCGTAACCGCCGTCCTTGAACGCGATCGCCGCGCGCAGCACGACTTCTTCCTCGCCTTCCGCGAACAACACCCGCTTGGGATGTGCCTTGGCACCTTCATACGCGAGCGTCAGCACCGAAGTGGTCGGGTTGAGCCGTGCCTTCAGCGTCTGGCGATAGGCCTCCAGATCGAGGATCGGCTTGGTCGCAACGCCCGAATCCATCGCCGCCTTGGCCACCGCGACCGGCACGATTTCCATCAGCCGCGGGTCGAACGGTGCCGGGATGATGTAATCGGGGCCGAAGGTGTGGCGCACACCGTAAGCAACCGCCACTTCCTCGGCCACTTGTTGCCGCGCCAACGCCGCCAGCGCGCGCGCGGCCGCCAGCTTCATTTCATCGTTGATCGTCGTCGCGCGCACGTCGAGCGCGCCGCGGAAGATGAACGGGAAGCCAAGCACGTTATTGACCTGGTTCGGATAGTCCGACCGCCCCGTGGCGATGATCGCATCGGGCCGAGCCGCCTTCGCCTCGGGCGGGGTGATCTCCGGATCGGGATTGGCCATCGCGAAGATGATCGGCTTGGGGGCCATCTTGAGCAGGTCCGACGCCGGCAGCGCCCCGGCGGCTGAAAGACCGACGAACACATCCGCACCATCGAGCGCCTCGGTCAGCGTGCGCTTCTCGGTGGCCACGGCATGCGCCGACTGCCACTGATTGATATCGGCCCGCCCCTGGTAGATCACCCCACCAAGATCGACCATCGTCAACTGGTCGCTCGGCAGGCCCATCGCTTTGATCAGCTCGGCGCACGCGATCGCCGCCGCGCCCGCGCCGTTCATCACCACCTTGGTGTCCTTGATGTCACGGCCGGTCAGGAACAACGCGTTGATAAGCCCCGCCGCGCAAATGATCGCGGTGCCGTGCTGGTCGTCATGGAACACCGGGATGTTCATGCGTTGACGCAAGGTCTGTTCGATGATGAAGCATTCCGGCGACTTGATGTCCTCCAGATTGATCCCGCCAAAGCTCGGCTCCATCAGCTCGATCGCATCGATCAGCCGGTCGGCATCCTCGGTCTTCAGCTCGATATCGATCGCGTCGACATCGGCGAAGCGCTTGAACAGCACCGCTTTGCCTTCCATCACCGGCTTGGACGCGAGCGCGCCGAGATTGCCGAGCCCGAGAATGGCGGTGCCGTTCGAGATGACCGCAACGAGATTGCCCTTCGCGGTGTAATCATACGCCAGGCTCGGATCGGCCGCGATCGCCAGCACCGGCACCGCGACGCCCGGCGAATAGGCCAGCGCCAGATCGCGCTGAGTCGCCATCGGCTTGGACGCGACGATCTCGATCTTGCCCGGTCGCCCTTCCGAGTGGAACAGCAGCGCCTCGCGCTCGGAAAATTGGACGTTCGAGTCTGCAGTCATGGGGGCGGCCTCCTGGATCGGCGTCGTCTTAGAAACAGTTTGGGAGAATGGGAACGGCTCTAGTTGCCGTTACGACTATCGAAGGACCGACGCGCCTCGGCGATGCGGTCGACATTGTCCGCCGCCCACACCCACACGCCGCAAAACGCCTCGGCCAGCGTGAAACCGAGTTCGGTCAGCCGATATTCGACTTTTGGCGGGATCACCGGATGGATCGTCCGGATCACCAGGCCGTCGCGCTCCATCTGACGCAACGTCTGTGTCAACATCTTCTGGCTGATGCCCTCGGCAAGCTGCGCCAGACGCGAGAAGCGCAGTTCGCCATGTTCGGTCAGCACCTCCAGCACGATCATCGTCCATTTGTCGGCGACGCGACCGATCACTTCCGTGACCAGAGCCTCGACGCGCGGATCGAGATTTTCGGGATATTGGTGCGAAACGGCCATTGGTTTCCTGTCGGTAAGTACCGCACTTTTGCGTGCCTACTTTCCAATCGAACGCGCAGCTTTTACGCGCCGTGTCAACAATCGAACGGGAAGAGCAACCATGAATATCAGCGGCAACACCCTCCTCATCACCGGCGGCGGCACCGGCATCGGCCGTGCGCTCGCCGAGCAATTTCACGCGCGCGGCAACCACGTCATCGTCGCCGGCCGTCGTGCCGAGCCGCTCGACGCGCTGGCGCGCGACCTGCCGGGAATCAGCACCGCCTTGCTCGACGTCGCCGACGCGGCCGACATTGCGCGCTTCGCCGACACGATCGCCAGCGAGCACCCGGCCCTCAACGTCGTGATCCACAATGCGGGGATCATGCGCGCCGAAGATATGACCGCGCAGCCCTATGACCTGAGCGATGCCGAAGCGATGATCGCGACCAACCTGCTGGGGCCGATCCGGCTGACCGCGGCCTTGCTGCCGCACCTGCGCAAGCAGCCCAACGCCGCGATCCTCACCGTATCGTCGGGTCTCGCCTTCGTACCGCTGGTGGCGACGCCGACTTATAGTGCGACCAAGGCAGCAATCCACAGTTGGTCGCAATCCTTGCGGGCGCAGTTCGCCGACACGGGCATCGACGTGATCGAAATCGCCCCGCCTGCCGTCGCGACCGATCTGATGCCGGGGCATGCCGAAAACCCCAATTCGATGCCGCTCGACGCCTATATCGCCGAGACGATGGCGCTGCTGGAGACCAATCCGCACGGTCCTGAAAATGCCGTCGAGCGCGTCAAATTCCTGCGCGATGCCGAGCGCGAGGGGCGGTATGACGCGGTGTTCGCCGCGCTCAACCAGCGACACTGACGCGGCGGTTTCCTTTCGGGAGGGCGGGCGGTATCAGACGGCGATGGCGCCAGCACCGACCCCCGCTCCCACCCCGATGATGGCGCAATATTTCGCGCTGAAGGCCGAGGCGGCGGATTGCCTGCTGTTCTACCGCATGGGCGATTTCTTCGAATTGTTCTTCGACGATGCGAAGGTCGCCGCCGCCTGCCTCGACATCGCGCTGACCACGCGCGGCGAGCATCACGGCGCGCCGATCCCGATGTGCGGCGTGCCAGTCCATGCCGCCGATGCCTATCTCGCACGGCTGATCAAGGCCGGGCACCGCGTCGCCATCGCCGAGCAGACCGAGAGCCCGGCAGAAGCCAAGAAGCGCGCGGGCAAGACGTTGGTCTCGCGCGCGATCGTCCGCGTGGTAACGGCGGGGACGCTGACCGAGGAGGCGCTGCTCGATGCGCGCGCCGCCAATTGGTGCGTGGCGATCGGCGAGGTTGGCGGTGCGGTCGCGATTGCCGCTGCCGACATTTCGACCGGGCGGTTCGAGCTGATCGCGTGCGATGCCGCCGGATTGGGTGCCGAACTCGCCCGGCTCGCCCCGGCGGAGACCATCGCGTCGGAAGCGAGCGGCTTTGCCGAGCTCGCGACGATGCTGCGCCCGCGCGGCGAGTTCGACAGCGCGCGCGGCGAGGCGCGGCTGAAGGACCTGTATGCCGTCGCGACGCTCGACGGCTTCGGCCAGTTCGACCGTGCCGCCTTGTCGGCGGCGGGTGGGCTCGTCGCCTATCTCGATCACACCGCCAAGGGCGCGATGCCCTTCCTGCGCCCGCCGCGCCTCGGGCAAAGCGCCCAGCACATGGCGATCGACGCTGCCACGCGCGAAAGCCTGGAACTGACCCAGACGACGAGCGGCGCGCGCAAGGGCAGCTTGCTCGACGCGATCGACCGCACGGTGACGGCGGCGGGCGCGCGCCTGCTCGCCGCCGATCTCGGCGCCCCGCTGATGGAACGGAGCCGGATCGAGGCGCGCTACGATCTGGTCACGCTGCTTACCGAGGATTCGGGGCTGCGCGAGTCGCTGCGGGGGACTTTGCGCAGCATGGCCGATATCGGCCGCGCACTCGGGCGGCTGGCGGCGGGGCGGGGCTCCCCACGCGATCTCGGGCAATTGCGCGACGGGCTCGATGGCGCGTGGCGGCTGGGCGAGCGGCTCGACCGGATCGACCAACCGCCTGCGCTGCTGAAGGATCTTGCCCCGCGCTTGCGCGGGCATGGCGCGCTGATCGACTTGCTGTCGCGCGCGCTCGTGCCGTCACCCCCGATCGATGCCTCGGACGGCGGCTATATCGCGGCGGGCTATGACGCCGCGCTCGATGATCTGCGCGATGCGGGCGCGGGCGGCCGGCGCGCGATCGCCGCGCTCGAGGCCGACTATCGCACGCGGACCGGCGTCGCCCAGCTCAAGATCCGTCACAATGGCGTGCTCGGCTATCATATCGAAGTCCCCGCGCGCGCAGCCGATGGTCTGATGAAGCCCGAAAGCGGCTTCATCCATCGCCAGACGATGGCGGGCGCGGTGCGCTTCAACGCGCCCGAACTGCACGAAGTCGCGGCCAAGGTAACGCAAGCCGGTGCCCATGCATTGGCGGCCGAGGCAGCGCATCTCGAGGATCTGATCGCCGCCGCGCTCGACCGGCGCGAGGCGGTGGCGGCGACCGCGGATGCGCTGGCGCGGCTCGATGTCGCCGCCAGCCATGCCGAGCGCGCGGCGGAAGGCGGCTGGGCGCGGCCCGAGCTTGCCGACCATGCCTGTTTCGACATTGTCGGCGGGCGGCACCCGGTGGTCGAGGATGCGCTGGCCAAGCGGGGCGAACGCTTCGTCGCCAATGACTGTCGCCTGTCGGAAGATTCGCGGCTGTGGCTCGTCACCGGGCCCAATATGGGCGGTAAATCGACCTTCCTGCGCCAGAACGCCGCCATTGCCGTGCTGGCGCAAGCGGGCAGCTACGTTCCCGCGACATCGGCGACGCTAGGGCTAGTCGACCGGCTATTCAGCCGGGTCGGGGCCTCCGACAATCTCGCGCGCGGGCGTTCGACCTTCATGGTCGAGATGGTCGAGACCGCCGCGATCCTGGCACAAGCGACCCCGCGCAGCTTCGTCATCCTCGACGAGGTCGGGCGCGGCACCTCGACCTATGACGGGCTCGCCATTGCCTGGGCGGTGGTCGAGGCGATCCATGACGACAATCGCTGCCGCTGCCTGTTCGCCACCCATTATCACGAACTGACGCGGCTCGCCGAACGCTGCGACGCGCTCACCCTCCACCATGTCCGCGCGCGCGAATGGAAGGGCGAGCTGGTGTTGCTGCACGAAGTGTCCGAAGGCCCGGCCGATCGCAGCTATGGATTGGCGGTCGCGCGATTGGCGGGCTTGCCGCCTGCCACCATCGCCCGCGCCAAGGCGGTGCTGGCAAAGCTGGAGGCAGGCCGCGCCAAGACCGGGGGACTGGCGGCGGGCCTGGACGATCTGCCGCTCTTCGCCGCCGCGATGGAGGTGGAGGAAGAGCAAGCCGACGCGATCCGCGCCGAGGTGGAGGCGCTCGACGTCGACGCGCTCACCCCGCGCGAGGCGCTGGAAACGCTCTACCGGCTGAAGGCGCTGGCGCGGCAGGGATAGGTCAGCGCAGCAGCAACGCCGTGATCGCACCGCCCGGCACGGTCGGTATCAGGATCATCAACATCGCCAGCACCGCCAATGGCCGCCACCACTGCGCCAACGCGCGGATGCCGGGCGTTGCAGCCAGCGCGATGCCGGGCCACAGCACGGCATAATAACGCGACTGCGCGATCGACTGGTCGCCGATGCGCTGGAACGCGCTCCATCCGAACCAGAAGTGGATCACCAGCGTCACCCCAAACGCGGCGAGAAAAGGCCAGCCGATCGCACCGATACGCCGGTCTGCTCGACTCCCCAGCGCCGCCAGCGCAACCGGTGCCAGCGCCAGTATCGCGGAAAAGACGACGGGCAGCTGAAATTCCGCAGCCGGCCATTTGTCGGCGAGCGTGGCAAAGAAGAACACCGCATAATCCTGGATGTAGATTTGCGGCCGGTCGGCCAACGGAACGCCATACAGCGCCTCGTTGACGTAAAGCAGATGGCCGGTGCGCGCATAATTGGCCAGGTATGGCAGCGCTCCAACGCCCCCCCCCAGCGCGATCGGCCAGAGGTCCGCGAAGCGCCACGCGCGCCGCCCGCGCATCAGCGGCCATCCGCGCGCAATGATCACTGCCGTGCCGAGCGAGACGAGCGCGGTCAGCTTCGTCCACCCGGCCAATGCCAGCCCGATGCCGAGCAGCCACGCGCCGCCACCCGCCCCGGTCAGGCCGACAAAGACGATCACGGCGGCGATATTCGCCAGATTGTCGTTGTTGACGATCCCGCCGATCAACGGTGCCTTTGGGAAACAGGCGATCAGTATGACGAACACCGTCCGGTCGCCCCCCGCCCCCAGATAGCGTACACCCGCCCAGAGACCGATCGCCAGCGCCACTAGCGCCAGCACGACATTGGCAAGCCGCAAGGCATACACATCGGACGTAACGCGCAGCATCTGCCCGATCATCATGTAATATAGCGGCGGGTGGTTGATGTAATTGCTGGCCGTCGTCCACCGCGCCAAATCGTCGCGGCTGACCATGCGATAGGTGCTGGCATCGGCAAACGGCGCTGGATGTTCATATTGCGCCCGCACGACCGACACATGCGGGAGTTCGTCGAAGGTGGACGGATAGGGCATCCGCAGCGCGACCATTGTCGTCAAAGCGGCAAATACCACCAGGACGACCATCGCGCAGCTCCGCCAGCCGGGCTGTGGGCGTTTCATCCAGGTCGGCGGCATCTGCATCGCCGCCTTCTGGCATGACTTGGTTTACCGGCCCGTTACCGTGGCGGCGACAGTCGCGAAGGCCGCGCGCCCTCTCGGCAAGCGGCCGAAAACGCCCTATGCCCGCGCGATCACCGTATAGGTCATCTCCCGCCGCGTCTCGAAACCGAGCGCGCGGTACAGCGCCACTGCCGGGTTGTCGGCATAGCTGTGCAGAAACACGCCCTCCCCACCCGCGATCAGCGGCGCAATCACCGCTTCCATCAACGCGCGGGCGAAACCCTGCCCGCGAAAATCGGGATGCGTGCACACCGCGCTGACCTCGCTGAAACCCGGCACCTTCATCCGCTCGCCAGCCATCGCGACCAGCCGCCCGGCGCGGCGCACGCCGATATAGCCGCCTTGCAGATGCGTCGCCGCGAAGAACGGTCCCGGCGCGGTCAGCGTTGCGAGCGCCAGCATCTCGGGCGCGTCCTCGTCGCCCAAGCGCACGATGTCCACGGCGCGCGCCGCGCGGTGGAGCCGCCTCGCCACCATCTGGTCGAGCCGCCGCTCCGACACGATCGTCGTCCCCGACGGCAGCACCGCCGGGCCGACACCGATCAGGCCAAGCGTGCCCCCTTCCGTTATGAGCGCCGCCAATGCCGCCAGCGCCTCAGGTGATCCGTCGGCAGCCTCCCCGAACAGATTGACGTCAGGACGGAAGCGCACAGCGCGGGTATCGCCTGTCGCCAGCGCACTTTGGCGGCCGGTGAGACTGTGCCAGATTGGTCGATCGAGCGGCGTGAACGGCATATTGGTCATCGGCCCCTTACACACTGGAAGCGACGTTTGGCGCATCCCGTGAATTGCCATCAAACCCCGCGGCTACGCGACACTGTGCATCATCGCGCAGTTGCACGACAAGGCGTACCGCGAGGCCCCGCGCGCATCGCGCGTGGACGCGGATCGCCCGACCCCCTATCTGGAACGCATGCCGCCGCGCTTTGAAACCCTCCCGCAACGCCGTTCGATCATCGATCGGCGCACCGTCGCCGATGCGCTTGCCGCGCTCGAGGGGGATCGCAACACTTTGCGGAACGCAGCAACCGCCTTGCTCAAGCAAGCGCTCGACGCAGGGCGTGCCGAGATCGGGCGGCGGTTGATCGAGCATCCTTCGCGCGGGTTGGAGGCAGCGGCGGGCCAGGCCTTCCTGATCGACCAGTTGCTCCGCTTGCTATACGATTTCACCGTCCAGCGCCTGTATCCGATGAGCAATCCGACCGCGGCCGAGCGTATCACGATCATCGCGGTCGGCGGCTATGGGCGCGGCGAAATGGCCCCCTATTCCGACGTTGATGTCGGCTTCCTGACTCCCGGCAAACAACCGCCCTGGGCCGAGCAAGTAATCGAGACAATGCTCTATGCGCTGTGGGATCTCGGCCTGAAAGTCGGCCATAGCAGCCGCTCGCTCGACGAGATGGTGCGCCAGGCCAAAAGCGACGTGACGATCCGCACCGCCTTGCTCGAGGCACGCTACGTGTGGGGCGATCAGGCGCTATATGACGAGGCCGCGCGCCGCTTCAAGGTCGAGGTGCAGGCCGACACCGCACGCCAGTTCATCGCCGACAAGCTCGCCGAGCGCGACGTGCGGCACCACAAGATGGGCGACACGCGCTATGTCGTCGAACCCAACGTAAAAGAAGCGAAGGGCGGCCTGCGCGATCTGCACACGCTCTTCTGGATCGGCAAATACGCCTATAATGTCACCGAGCCCGCCGAGCTGGTCGAGGCCGGGCTGCTCAGCCGCGCCGAATATCGCCAGTTCCACCGTGCCGAGAATTTCCTGTGGGCCGTGCGCTGCCACCTGCACGCCATTTCCGGTCGGGCCGAGGATCGGCTGACCTTCGACCTGCAGCGCGAGATCGCCGAGCGGATGCGCTTTGCCGACCGGCCCGGCAAATCCAAGGTCGAGCGTTTCATGCAATATTACTTCCTGCAGGCGCGCACGGCAGGCGACCTGACCGGCGTGTTTCTGGCGCATCTCGACGAGAAGTTCGCCGCGCGCGGACGGCGGTTCGGCTTGTCGGTGCTGCGGCGATCCCCGCGCAAGCTGAACGGCTTCACCGTCATTCGTGGTCGACTGGCGATCCCCAATGACGGTTTTCTCGCCGAAAAGCCGGTGCGGCTGATCGAATTGTTCGCGCTGGCCGACAAACACGGTCTGGAAATCCACCCGCTGGCCATGCGCGCCGCCGCACGCGACGCGAAACTTGCCGATGATATCCGCCAGGACCCGACCGCCAACGCGCTCTTCCTCGACGTGCTGACCTCGCCGCGCGACCCCGAAACGGTGCTGCGCTGGATGAACGAGGCGGGGGTGTTCGGTCGCTTCGTGCCCGATTTCGGCCGCGTCGTGGCGCAAATGCAGTTCGACATGTACCATCACTACACCGTCGACGAACACACCATCCGCGCGATTGGCCTGCTCAGCCGGATCGAACATGGCGAGCTGGAGACCGACCATCCGCTGTGTACGGTGTTGCTGAAACAGATCGTCTCGCGCCGCGCGCTCTATGTCGCGGTGTTGCTGCATGACATCGCCAAGGGGCGCGGCGGCGACCATTCGGTGCTGGGTGCCGAGGTCGCGCACCGGCTCTGCCCGCGCCTGGGACTGAGCCCGGCCGAGACCGAAACCGTCGCCTGGCTGGTGCGCTATCACCTGCTGATGTCGGCGACCGCGTTCAAACGCGACCTGTCGGACTTCAAGACCATCCTCGATTTCGCAGAAGCCGTGCAAAGCCCCGAGCGTTTGCGGCTGTTGCTGCTGCTGACGGTCGTCGACATTCGCGCGGTCGGCCCCGGTGTGTGGAACGGGTGGAAGCGGCAATTGCTGTCCGACCTGTACGAATCGGCCGAAGAAGTGCTGCGGCTGGGCCACAAGCAAAAGGGGCGCGGCGAGCGGATCGCCGCCAAGCAGGAGGCGCTGCAGGCGCTGCTGGGCTGGGATGCGGCGCAGTTTGACCATCTCGTGCGCCGCTTGCCCGAACCTTATTGGGTGGCCGAGCCCGAGGACGTAATCGCCCGCAATGCCGGGCTGATCGCCGAAGCGGGCTCGGCGCAGCTCTCGATCAGCGCGCAGGTCTATCCCGAGCGCGGCGCGACGCTCGTCACCGTCTACGCCGCCGATCACCCGGGGCTGTTCTACCGCATCGCCGGCGCGATCAGCGTGGCTGGCGGCAATATCATCGATGCGCGCATCCACACCACACGCGACGGCATGGCGCTCGACAACTTCCTGGTGCAGGATCCGTTCGGTCGCCCGTTCGACGAGACGGCACAGCTTTCCCGGCTGAAACAGGCAATCGAGGACGCACTCGCCAATCGCGGCAAGATGATCGACCGGCTGATGGCAAAGCCGCCATCGCGTCCGCGTGCCGAGGCGTTTGCAATCGCTCCGAACGTGCTGATCGACAACAAGGCGTCGAACCGCTTCACCGTGATCGAGATCAACGCGCGCGACCGGCCCGCCTTATTGCATCAGCTGGCGCACGCGCTGTTCCAGTCGAAGGTGACGATCCATTCGGCGCATGTCGCAACCTATGGCGAACGCGCGGTCGACACGTTCTACCTGACCGACCTGACCGGCGAAAAGATCTCAGCAGCGAGCCGATTGAAGACGATCGAGCGGCGCCTGCTGGGTGCCGCGGCAGGAGAGCGGATCACCGACGCGGCGTAAACCCGGCCGTGAAGGCGGGTTGCCCCCGCCACGACGGGATCGCTGCGCCCCACGCGTCTTGCGATCCGCGTCGCGACTGTCACCCGTCACAGCGGCGCGTGCGTCTGAAATCCGCCCGATGGCATCCCCTTCGACCGCCGCTCGGGATTTCCACCCGAATAGCCCCGATGGTCGCGGACCTTGGCGATCACCCGCTGCCCTTCGTCATTGCCGGTCTTGAACCGGCTGGCGTTGCGATTGAGGCCGTCGACTTCGCTCGCCAGGTTGCGTGCGGCGGCGGACGTTTGCTCCACCATCGCGGCATTTTGCTGCGTCGCACGGTCGACCTCGTTCACGGCCCCGACAATCTCCTTGATGGTGGTGGCTTGCGTGCGGTTCTCGGCGGCCATGCGGGACACCAGCGACAACACTTGCTCCACGCTGCCGGAAATATTGGAAAGCGCCCCATCGACATCCTGCACCGCACCAACGGCGGTGCCGATATCCTCCTGGGTCGCGGTCAACTGCCCGCGCGCGCGTTTCGCCTCCTCTTCGGACCGCATTGCCAGCGCCGAGACAAGGTCGGCGACGACGGCAAACCCGCGTCCGGCGTCCCCGGCGCGCCCCGCCTCGACTGCGGCATTCATCGCCAGAACGCGCGTCTGGAAGGCGATCTTGTCGAGGCCTTCGATGACACTGTCGATCCCTTTCGCGCCATCGAGCACGCGGCTCATCGCCGACACGGCATGTTCGGCGGTGTTGCGACCGGCGACCACATTCGACACCGCCTGCTCGGTCTGATCGACCGTCTGGCCCGCCGATCGCGCCGTCTGCACCAGCACGCCCTCCATTTGCGACAGCGAAGCAGAGGCCTTTTCGAGACTGGCGGCATTGCCCTCGGAGCGCCGGGCCAGGTCATCTGCCGCCAACGCGATCTCGTTGGAGCCGGTGCGAATGCCGTGACACGCATCGGTGACCGATGCCATCAGCTCGCGCAAGTCGCCAACCGCACCGTTATAATTTTGTTTAAGTTCCTGATAATTATTCGGAAACTCTTCGTGAATCTGCGCGGTCAGATCTCCATCCGACATCGCCTTCAAGTGGCGCGAAAGCGTATCGACCACAGCATGCTGCGCGATATCCTCCGCCGCCTTGGCGTGGTCGGCGGCAGCCTTGGCCACCGCCACGTCGCGGAAGGTGCCGAGTGCACGTGCCATGTCGCCCAATTCGTCGGACCGGGCGAGGCCGGGAATGTCCGACGCGGTGTCCCCCGCCTGAAGTGCCCCCATGCGCGCGGTCAGCGCATTCAGCGGTTGCGTGATCGAGCGAGCGAGCAACCATCCAAGGCCCGCCATCGCCAGAATCCCGAGCAGTGCGAGACCAACCAGCAAGGACGCTTCGCCCCAAATCGCCGCCCAGGCGTCGGTCTGATAGGCACCGGTGCCGATCACCCAGCCCCACGACGCGAACTTCTTCACGAACGAAATTTTGGGTTGCGGTGCCTCGGAGCCTGGCTTGGGCCAGCGATAGGCGACAAAGTCCCCGTCCGGATTGCGCTCGGCCGCCTTGACGAACTCCACGAACGGAAAACGCCCATCCGGGTCGGTGGTCTGGCGAAGGTCCTTGCCCTCCAGTTCCGGCTTGACCGGATGCATGATCATCCGGGGTAACAGATCGTTGACCCAGAAATACTCTTTGCCGCTGTAGCGCATCCTGCGAAGGGTGGAGAGCGCACCGGCCTGCGCCTGTTCACGGGTTAGGCGACCATCGGCCTCCTGCGCCTGATACTGCTCGACCACGCCATATGCGGTTTCCAGGGTTGCGCGGGTTTGCATCGCCTCGTCGTGCAGCATGACACCGCCCAACCGCAGCAATGCAACGCCAAGACCAAGCGTCATCGCACAGAGCGCCGCCAATGTAAGAAGGTGAAGTCGACGGCCGATATTCAAACGCATCTCATAATCCTCGGTACCCTGAGTGCATTATAGACGGGAGCCGAAGAGGGCGCGGAAGCGCGACAACATTGATTTCGAAAGTCGATTTGCCGAATGCAGCGGCGTTCCCGGTGAGCGGATATGCTGCGCGAAACATGCCTTTTATAGGGGATCGGCTGGCTGCATTCCTGCTTTCGCGAGGCGTATTCCGTGATATCGTGCCCGTCGCCCCGCTGCCGTCGGCGAAGCTCGGGGCAAAGGACATCACAAGGAGGATTGCATGCCCGTACTCGGCATTGGCGGCCTATTCTTGCGCAGTAAGGATCCCGATGCGCTGTCCGCCTGGTATCGCGATCATCTCGGAGTCGGTGCGGGTTGCGTTTCGGTCGAGGGAGCGACGGCGGACCCGTGGTCCTGGCTGGCACAGGGCGGGCCCGTTATATTCGCGCCATTCGCCGCCGATTCCGATTATTTTCCGGCAGACCGACAGTTCATGCTCAACCTGCGTGTGGCGGATCTGGACGGCTTGATCGCCAATCTGACCAGCGCGGGAATCGACGTTCTGACCAAGCCCGAATGGGACGACCCGGCGACCGGACGCTTTGCCCGAGTCCACGATCCGGAGGGACGCCCAATCGAGCTGTGGGAAGCACCCGCAGACTGACGCGGGGCGGGCAGGGTGCCCGCCCGACCTATTATTTCGGCGCGAGCACCATCAGCATCTGGCGGCCTTCCATGCGCGGATAGGCTTCGACCTTGGCGGTTTCCGCCACGTCGGCCTGGACGCGCTGCAGCAGGATCATGCCGAGCTGGCCGTGGCTCAATTCACGACCGCGGAAGCGCAGCGTGATCTTGACCTTGTCGCCTTCGTCGATGAACTCGAGCACCTTCTTCATCTTGGTGTCGTAATCATGGTCATCGATGTTGGGACGCATCTTGATCTCTTTGATCTCCTGCGTCTTTTGCGACTTGCGTGCGAGGTTCGCTTTCTTCTGCGCCTCGTACTTGAACTTGCCGACATCGAGGAACTTGGCGACGGGCGGATCAGCGTTGGGCGACACCTCGACCAGGTCCAAACCGACCTCGCGCGCCTGCTCCATCGCCTCGCGCGTGTACATCACGCCAAGATTTTCGCCGTCCTGATCGATCACGCGGACCTTGGACGACACAATGAATTCGTTGAAGCGAGGGCCGTTCATTGGCGGCGCCTGCCGGGTCATGGGAGGACGGATAGGTGTAGCTCCTGTCGTTGTTGATGGACTGATATAGGGGATTTTCGGGCAAAACGAAAGGTGGACTCGTTCGATCCTCATACCACCCCGGCGAAGGCCGGGGCCCAGCCGGACAGGCTCATGCTGAAAGCGCTCCGCTCCCTTGCAAAAACCTTCGCAACTGGGCCCCGGCCTTCGCCGGGGTGGTCGTCATTTTACAGGTCCGGGGCCTTGGCCGCCTCGGTCAGCATCGCGATCGCCTCGTCCAGCGTCAGGAATTGCTGCCGGTCGCTGCCCAATTGCCGCAAGGCGACCTTGCCCTCTTCGGCCTCGCGCTTGCCGACGACGAGCAGGTTCGGGACCTTCGCCAGCGAGTGCTCGCGCACCTTATAGTTGATCTTCTCGTTGCGCAGATCGGTCTCGACCCGGATCCCCGCCGCCGCCAGTTTCGCGGCCACTTCGGTGGCATAGCCATCCGCATCGGACACGATCGTCGCGACCACCGCTTGCACCGGTGCCAGCCACAGCGGGAAGCGCCCGGCATGGTGCTCGATCAGGATGCCGATGAAGCGCTCGAACGTGCCCAGAATCGCGCGGTGCAGCATCACCGGGCGGTGGCGCTCGCCATCCGCGCCGACATAGCTGGCGTCGAGTCGTTCGGGCAGCACGCGGTCCGACTGGATCGTGCCGACTTGCCACGTCCGCCCGATCGCATCGGTCAGGTGGAATTCGAGCTTGGGCGCATAGAACGCCCCCTCGCCCGGCAGTTCCTCGAAATTGGCCTTGATCGTCTCGCTGAGGTTGGAGCCGAGCACCGCCTGGCGCAATTCGTCCTCGGCCTTGTCCCACATCTCGTCCGAGCCGAAGCGCTTTTCGGGGCGCAGCGCGAGTTTCACCGCGTAGTCCGAGAAGCCGAGATGCTGGTACACACTGTCGAGCAGTTCGCAGAATTGCTGTACCTCGGCGACCAATTGATCCTCGCGCACGAAGATATGCGCGTCGTCCTGCGTGAATTGGCGCACGCGCATGATGCCGTGCAGCGCGCCATGCGGCTCGTTGCGGTGGCAGCAGCCGAATTCGGCCATGCGCATCGGCAGGTCGCGGTAGCTCTTGATGCCCTGGCGGAAAATCAACACGTGCGCCGGGCAGTTCATCGGCTTCAGCGCCATCAGATCGGCTGTGCCGCTGAAGATCGCCGCGTCATCCTCGGTATTCGGGATTTCGTCGGGCACGACGAACATGTTCTCGCGATATTTGCCCCAATGGCCGGACTGCTCCCACTGGCGCGCGTCCATCAATTGCGGGGTCTTCACCTCGACATAGCCCGCTGCGTCGAGCCGGCGGCGCATATAGGCCTCCAACTGACGCCACAGCATATAGCCCTTGGGGTGCCAGAACACGCTGCCTTGCGCTTCGGACTGGAGATGGAACAGGTCCATTTCCTGGCCGATCTTGCGATGGTCGCGCTTGGCGGCTTCCTCCAGCATCGTCAGATGCGCATCGAGCTGCTTCTTGTTCAGCCAGCCGGTGCCGTAAATGCGGCTGAGCATCGCGTTCTTCTGGTCGCCGCGCCAATAAGCGCCCGACACACGCGTCAGCTTGAACGCCTGCGGATCAAGCTTGCCGGTCGAGGCCAGATGCGGCCCGCGGCACATGTCGAGCCACGCGTCGTCACCCTTGCCGGCCTTGTAGACCGTCAGTTCCTCGCCCTCGGGCAGTTCGGCGGCCCATTCGGCCTTGAAGCTCTCGCCCTGCGCGGTCCAGCGCGCGATCAGATCGGCACGGCTCCACACTTCGCGGATCAGCGGCTCGTCCTTGCCGATGATGCGGCGCATCTCGGCTTCGATCGCGGGCAGATCCTCGTCGGTGAACGGACGATCCTTCGGCGCGAAGTCGTAATAAAAGCCGTCGTCGGTCGAGGGACCGAAGGTGATCTGCGTCCCCGGAAACAGGTTCTGCACCGCTTCGGCCAGCACATGCGCAAAATCGTGGCGGGCGAGTTCGAGCGCATCGGCCTCGTCCTTCGCGGTCACCAGCGCCAGCGCGCTGTCGCCCTCAAACGGGCGCATGATGTCGCGCAATTCGCCATCGACGCGCGCGGCGATCGCCGCTTTCGCCAGGCCCGGCCCGATCGCTGCGGCCACATCTGCGGGGGTAGTCCCCGGGGCTACCTCACGGACGGAACCGTCGGGCAGCGAGATGCGGAACAGGGCGGACATCGGGATGGGATCTTTCTTGGCTTATAGGAGCCCCGGCGCTTAAGCCGGGCTGGTCGATATAAGCAAGCGCGGGCGATCCGTCACCCTCCGCCAATTACCGCCGCCTGCAGGCCGGAGGGTCGCACCGCCCGGCCCGCGTGGGTACGTGCATGCGTGCGCTCAGCAATGACCGCCGACCCTCGTTTCCAACAGCGCCGTCGGCGGGGGCATCCGTCGGCCCTGCTCAACCTGGAAGCGATCGGCCTGGGCGGACAACTGCCCCACTTCGCCGGTCAGATTGCGGGCGGCAGCCGAGGTTTCCTCGACCATCGCGGCATTTTCCTGCGTCGACCGGTCGATCGCGTGGACGGCCAGGCTTACTTCGGTGATCGCGCCGGCCTGTGCTTCATTATCCTTGGCGATCTGCTTGGCCAGAACGGTGACACGGTCCCCCGAGGTGAGGATGACGCCGAATGCCTCGTCCACCTGCTGTACCGCATCGACCGCAGCGCCGATGTCGACCCGCGTGACGCCCAGTTGGTCGCGCGCGCGCTTGGCCTCTTCCTCGGCGCGCATCGCCAGCGCAGAGACCAGATCGGCCACCACCGCAAAGCCGCGACCGGCATCGCCCGCGCGCCCGGCCTCGACCGCCGCGTTCATGGCGAGAACGCGTGTCTGGAACGCGATCTTGTCGAGCCCGCCAATCACGTCATCAATGCCCTTGGCGCTGTCGAGCACGCGCGTCATCGCCTGCACAGCGGCATCGGTGCGCCCGCGCCCTTCGAGCACCGCCGCATTGGCTTGCTCCGAGGTTTCGACCGATTGCGACGCGGCAAGGGCGGTCGCCTTGAGCCGCGTATCGACCTGCTGGATCGCGGCGGTGGTCTGCTCCAGGCTTGCCGCCGTGCTTTCGGTGCGGCGCGCGATGTCATTTGCTGCCTGGGCGATTTCGTTCGAGCCGCCCTGAATGTTGCTGGCGCTGGATTTGACCGAAGCAAGCAAGGTCCGCAAATTTCCAAGCGCCTCGTTGTAACTATTCTTCATCGGCCCATAAGCCGCCGGGAAATTTTCCGTAATATCTGCGGTGAGGTCGCCATTAGAAAGCCGCCCCAGCTTGTCGACCATCGTCCTGGTGACCGTCGCATTGAGTTCCGAATTCCGCTCCAGTTCTTCGTTCATGACGACCTGCTTCTGGGCGTTATCGCGAAACGCGAACATCGCCTTGGTCATGCGTCCGACGCAATCGGTGAATTCGGTGAATTCGATCGGCGACTGGAGATCGCCGGAGGCGAGCCCCTCCATCCGCACGACCGTCGCGACATAGGGGCCGGCGATCGCCTCGCGGAAAAAGTGCGCCATCCCGAGGCCGACCGTGGTGGCAATCACGCCGACCAGTAACGCGCCCTTGGGATTCACCCACATTGCGCAGGTGGTTACGGCCAATAAAGCAACGAAAAACCCGAAGGCTACAAGGAGTTTCAACCGGACGGGCGCTGAGGCTTTAAACCAATACACGTAGGATCTCCTGAAATCATGCTTTAGAACTAGAGAGATCGTCTGCGCAAAAGTTGCGAGGACGCCCACCCGGTTATTGTAGGGGAATTATCGGGAAGCGTTGCGCGCACACGAAAATCTTGCCTCCCTCCGCCATTGCCGATTGTCGACGCGACCCATTATGGTGCGCGCCGAAACCCACAGAGATTGCTCGCCTGTCAGCCAAGGAATAGGATGATGCTAACCGGATTGCTGGTGTACACGATCATCGTGATGCAGTTTTTCCCCGAAACGGCGGTCGCACGGTGGTTGGATCGCACGGTGGCGATCACACGCGATGTGTTTGGCAGGATCGAGCGTCGACACCTCATCTTTTTGATGCTGACGGCCGTCATCCTCATCGCCGGTGCGGAGTTGCTGGCGATCGCCGGGCCGTTCGACATGGCGCTGGTCGTGCTGTGGGACGTGTCGACCTATATCGACATTGTTCTGACGACCGCGGTGATCGCGACCGCCACGCGCGGCGGCGCGGGCTGGCGCACGCTCATCGCACGGTTCCTGCCCCGCCGTGCGCCGCGCGCGCGGCGTCGGCGCGGCGTCCAGGCCACCCCGCCCTCCGCCAATGACGACGACCGACCGGCCTTTGCGCGAGCCGCTTAGGCTACCCCGAACGGCACCACGCGATTGCTGCGAACATGGCCGATCTCGGCGCGCCCGAGATAGGGCACGCGCATCTCGCCGCACCAGCGCGCGATCATCGTTTCAAGGCTTTCACCCCAGGGCGGATCATTGTTCACCACCTCGCTGACTTGACCCAACCGCACCCCCGCCAGTCCCTTCAACTGCGTGGCGTGCGCCATCGTGAACAACATCCGGTCGACGCGGTAGAGCGGCTCGGACACTTCCTCGACGATAAGCACATGATCGGTGAGATCGGGCAGCCACGGCGTGCCGATCAGCGCGGTCAGGATCGCGAGATTGAACGCCGCCGCCGGTCGCCCGTCCAGGCCGGGATCGAGCACGCTGCGATCCTTCTTCGTCAGCCACAGCAACGACCGCGCAAACGCCGCACCGCCGTCTCCACTGCCCGCAACCGACGCCATCGGCCCATGCACCGGATGTCCGACCTTGGCGGCATACAGCGCGCCGAGCAGGAAGCCCATGTCGGAAAACCCCAAATAGGTCTTGCGCCGCGCCGCCGCGCCCAGCTGCGGCATCACGCTGTGCAGGATGCGGTTGGAGCCATAGCCGCCGCGCGCGAACCAGATCGCATCGAACGCGGGGTCATTAGCGACCTCCAGGAACGCCGCCGCGCGCACCGCGTCCGACCCGGCGAAATGCCCTTCGCTGAGGAAGCATTGCGGGTGAAACACCAGATCGACCTCGGGCATCGCCACCGCCGCCAGCCCGAGCGCACGCGCCGCCAGCGCTTCATCGATCCCGCGTGCGGGTGCCACCACCCCAATCTTCATGCCATCACCGTTCGTTTCGAGCCCATCTCTGTCGAGCACAATCGAGAAACCTGCCCCCCGCCCCGTCGCCCGGTTTCTCGACTGCGCTCGAAACGAACGGGAGGGGTGGTGCTTTCCGACGACCCGCGATAGCCCGCTGTTATGAGCAACGGCAAATCATACTTCTTCGTCGGCATTGGCGGCAGCGGCATGATGCCCCTGGCGATGATCCTGGCCGGGCGCGGGGCCAGCGTCGCGGGGTCGGACCGCACGCTCGATGCCGGGCGCTTGCCCGCCAAATTCGCCGATCTCGCCGCCAAGGGCGTGGCGCTATTCCCGCAGGACGGCTCCGGCGTCACCTCGGCCGAACAGATCGTGGTCGCCTCGGCGGCGGTCGAAGCGAGCGTCGCCGATATCGTCGCCGCCGATCGCGTCGGCGCGCAGCGGCTGAGCCGCCCGCAATTGCTCGCCTCGCTGTTCAACGCGAGCGACCTGCCGATCGGCGTGGCCGGCACCAGCGGCAAATCGACCGTGACGGGGATGATCGGCTGGATTCTCCATGCCTGCGGGCGCGATCCGACGGTTATGAACGGCGCGGTGATGAAGAATTTCGCGTCGCCCGACGCGCCGTTTGCCAGCGCGCTCGTCGGCGATGGTGCCGCGTTCGTCAGCGAAGTCGACGAGAGCGACGGCTCGATCGCGCTCTACACGCCCAAAATCGCCGTGCTCAACAATGTCAGCCTCGACCATAAGTCTCTGGAGGAATTGCGCGCGCTGTTCGCCGATTTCGCAGCGAAAGCGGAGACGACCATCCTCAATGTCGGCGATGCCGAGGCGGCGGCGCTGGCGGCGGCGCTCGGTTCTGCGCGACTGGTCACCTTCGCGGTCGAAGCCGACGCCGATCTCAGCGCGCACAACCTCCAGCCCGAACCCTTCGCGATCACCTTCGATCTGCACGTCGATGGCGCGGCGCATCCGGTGCGGTTGTCAGTGCCGGGGCGGCACAATGTCGCCAATGCATTGGCGGCGCTGGGCGCGGCGCGCGCGGCGGGCGTGCCGCTGTCCGAGGCGATCCCAGCGATTGCAGGTTTCACCGGTCTCAAGCGCCGCTTCGAACTGGTCGGGACCAGCGCCGATGTCACCGTGATCGACGATTTCGGGCACAACCCCGACAAGATCGCGGCGACGCTGGCGACGCTGCACGCCTTTCCGGGGCGCTTGCTCGTGCTGTTCCAGCCGCATGGCTATGGCCCGCTGAAAGTGATGCGCGCCGAACTGGTCGCGATGTTCCAGCGGATGCTCGGGGACGATGACCTGCTGGTATTGCCCGATCCGGTCTATCAGGGCGGGACGGTGGCGCGGGAGGTGACCAGCGCCGACATCGCCCGCGACATCGGCGCGCAAGCCCACAACATCGCCGATCGCGCACAGGCCGCTGTCTGGCTCGTCGAGCAAGCGCGACCCGGCGACCGAATTGTGGTAATGGGGGCACGAGACGATACGCTGAGCCAACTGGCCGCCGACATGTTGCCGCAGATTGCGCCCAGATTCGCCTGAGTTACCAAGGAGCCGCCTTATGTTTCGCCGTCTGTTCCTCGATCACCCCGCCTCGGTCGGCGAAAGCTATGCCGAGCATTTCGGTGTTGCTTCCCGCTTCGGCGTGACTTTGATCGGCGGCGGCCTCGCTTGCCTCGTCCATGCCGTCGTCCCCGCCGCATTCAAGACCACCGGCAGCCAGACCGTGCTGCGCCTGAACAAGCGCATCGTCGAAAAGCGCGCAGCGGTGATGGCGGACGAACTGCAGCGCCGCACGGTCGAATATGTGATCTGACGGTATCCTCCCCGGAACGGGGAGGATACAGAGGCCCAGTTCCCGAAACCGCGCTTCCCGGCTATGGCGGCGCGATGCTGCGCATCACCGATCTCAAGCTCCCGCTCCACCATGCCGAGGAAGAACTCGCCGCAGCGATCCGCCAGCGGCTGCGCATCACCCCGCGCGATCTGGTGCGCTACACCATCGCCCGCCGCGCGCATGACGCGCGCGACAAGACCGACATCCAATTGGTCTATTCGGTCGATGTGAACGTCCGCGACGAAGCGCCGGTGCTGGCGCGCTTCAAGAAGGACAAACATGTCCAGCCGACCCCCAACACCGCCTACAAATTCGTCGCCAAGGCGCCCGAGGGCTGGAGCGGCCCGCGCCCGGTGATCGTGGGCGCCGGCCCGTGCGGGCTGTTTGCCGGGCTGATCCTCGCGCAAATGGGCTTCCGCCCGATCATCCTCGATCGCGGCAAGGTGGTGCGCGAACGCACCAAAGACACCTGGGGCCTGTGGCGGCGCAGCGTGCTCAACCCCGAAAGCAATGTGCAGTTCGGCGAAGGCGGCGCCGGCACCTTTTCCGACGGCAAGCTCTACAGCCGGATCAAAGACCCGCGCCACCTCGACCGCAAGGTGCTGACCGAATTCGTAAAAGCCGGTGCCCCGCCCGAAATTCTGACCGAGGCGCACCCGCATATCGGCACCTTCCGCCTGGTCACTATGGTCGAGAGCATGCGCGCGACGATCGAGGCGTTGGGCGGCGAATATCGCTTTCAGACCCGCGTCGACGGCATCGATGTCGCCACCGACGAGCACGGCACACGGCGCGTGCGCGGGCTGCATTTGCACACCGGCGATTATCTCGCCGCCGAACAGGTGGTGCTCGCGGTCGGCCATAGCGCACGCGATACCTTCCACATGCTCCATGCAGGCGGTGTGCATGTCGAGGCCAAGCCCTTCTCGATCGGCGTGCGCATCGAGCATCCGCAATCGTGGATCGACCAGGCGCGTTTCGGCCCCAATGCCGGGCACCCGATTTTGGGCGCGGCCGAATATCACATCTCGCACCATGCCAAGAACGGGCGCACCGCCTATAGCTTCTGCATGTGCCCCGGCGGCACGGTGGTGGCGGCCACCTCCGAGGAAGGCCGCGTCGCCACCAACGGCATGAGCCAATATTCGCGCAACGAACGCAACGCCAATTCGGGAATGGTGGTCGGCATCGACCCGGAGCGCGACTATCCCGAGCATCCGCTGGCGGGAATCGCGCTGCAACGCCAGATCGAGGAACGCGCCTTCGTCGCGGGCGGCTCCAATTATCACGCGCCCGCGCAATTGCTCGGCGACTTCCTCGCCGGGCGGCCCTCGACCAAGCTTGGCAGCGTCACCCCCTCTTATCGCCCCGGCGTGACGATGACCGACCTGTCGCTATGCCTGCCCGAATTCGTGATCACCGCGATGCGCGAAGCGCTGGTCCAGTTCGGGCGTGAGATCCCCGGCTATGACCATCCCGACGCGGTGCTGACCGGCGTCGAGACGCGCACCTCGGCCCCGGTGCGCATCACGCGCGGCGACGATTTCCAGAGCCTCAATACCGCAGGCCTGTTCCCGGCGGGCGAAGGCGCTGGATATGCCGGGGGGATTTTGTCGGCGGCGGTGGACGGAATCAAGGTGGCGGAGGCGGTGGCGGCTAAGATCAAAGTCTGAGCGAACTCGCTACCGGCCCTATCAAGGCTCCTTGACAGACAAGGAACCTTGACTGTAAAGCTCCCTTCACAAGAGTGAAAGGATGCTTTCCATGCAGAAGCGCAATCCGGCGCAGCAGCGCTACGTCGTGCGGTTTATTCCGACGATGTTCAGCTATGTCCTTGTGCTGTTCGCCGCGACCTATCTGATCCGTTTCTGGCACCCGACCGGGATCGCGCTGGCCGCGCTTGCGGTTGCCCCGTCCCTGCCCTTGCTCGGCGTGATTGCGATCATGGGTTTGTACCTTGTCGAGGAGCGCGACGAGTTTCTGCGTCAACGCCTGGTAAAGGCAATGCTTGGGGGGTTGGCGGTATTGCTGGCCGTGCTGACGGTCTGGGGCTTTCTCGCCAATGGCGGGCTTACCGACCAGCCACCCGCGTTCCTCGCCTTCCCATTGTGGTGCGGTGCCTTCGGATTGGTTCAGTGCGGGATGAGTCTGCGCGACCGCCTGACGTCGAGCACTGCGACATGATCAACCGCCTCAAGGTGCTGCGCGCGGAGCGAGGCTGGAGCCAGGGCGACCTGGCCGAGCGGCTGGAGGTGTCGCGCCAGAGCGTCAACGCGATCGAGACCGGGCGCTACGATCCGTCGCTCCCGCTCGCCTTCCGCATCGCTGAATTGTTCGCGCTTCCGATCGAAGCGATTTTCGTCAGTCCCTCCAAAGGAGACGCGTCATGATGTCTGCCCGCAAAACCGCTTTGATCGCCGCGCTGGCGCTGCTGCTGCCCGCCACGCCGACGCAGGCCGCCCCGACGGGGGCACAGGTGGCGACGACGGCCGAGCTACGCCTGCCGCACATTTCGATCGTCACCATGGGCAAGGGCAGTCCGGTGATCCTGATCCCCGGCCTCGCCTCCCCGCGCGCGGTGTGGGACGATGTTGCACCCGAACTGGCCAAGACCCACCGCGTCATCCTGGTGCAGGTCAACGGTTTTGGCGGGGATGATCCCGGGGCCAATTTGCAGCCGGGCGTACTCGACGGCATCGTCGCCGATCTCGACGGCTATATTACGCGTGAGAAGCTGCACGGCACGCTGGTGATCGGCCATTCGATGGGCGGGCTGGTCGGCCTGATGCTGGCCAAGGCGCATCCAGCGGACCTCGCGCGGTTGATGATCGTCGACTCGCTCCCCTATTTCGCGGTGCTGATGGCTCCGCCAGGGATCGACCCCACCCCTGCAATGGTCGCGCCGCAAGCCGCCAAAATGCGCGACGCTATCGCCGCCAGTTATGGAACGGTGCCGAGCGATGCGGCGGTGGCGGCGCAGACGCGCGGCCTGGCGATCAAGCCCGCCAGTATCGCCCGCATGACCACCTGGGCCAAGGCTGCCGATCCGCGCGTAACGGCGCAAGCGATGTATGAGGATCTGACCACCGATCTGCGCCCGGCACTGGCGTCGATCACGACGCCGATGACCTTGCTGTATCCGTGGAACGCGGGCGGGCCGACCAAGGCGATGGCCGATCCATTCTATCGCAAGCATTATGCTACGGCACCGCACATCACCTATGTCGATATCGGCGACAGTGCTCATATGGTGATGCTCGACCAGCCCGAGGCGTTCAAGGCGGCAGTGGTCGCGTTTGTAGCTGGGAAATAGCGTCTCCCCGCCCCCCGGCGTCCTTGCTGCGGCGGGGACGCCAGGAGGTGGCGAACAAACCCCGATTTCCCCCACCCCGATCTTCGGCTAAGCCCGCCGCCATGACCGACACATCGACCCCCGTCCGCCCCGCCCTCGCATATCATCTGACCGAGGGCACCGGCCCCACCGTCGTGTTCCTGCCCGGTTATGGTTCGGACATGGAAGGCACCAAGGCGCTGGCGCTCGAAGCCTGGGCGAAGCGCAGCGGGCGCGCTTATCTGCGCTTCGATTATGGCGGGTGCGGACAAAGCGCGGGGGCGTTTGAGGAACAGACGCTCGCCGGCTGGCGCGACGATGTGCTGGCGATGCTCGATCAGCTAGAAGGCCCCGCCGTGCTGGTGGGATCATCGATGGGCGGCTGGCTGATGCTGCTGGTCGCGCGCGACCATCCGCACAAGGTCGCGGCGCTGGTCGGCATCGCGCCCGCGCCCGATTTCACCGACTGGGGCTTCACCGTCGACGAGAAACTGCAGATCCTGTCCGAAGGCCGGCTGGAGAAGGTCGGGCGCTATGCCGATCTGCCGATGGTCTATACCCGCGCTTTCTGGCAATCGGGCGAGGCCAATCGCGTGCTGTTCTCAGGCCTCCCGATCGACGTGCCGGTGCGGCTGCTGCACGGCATGGCCGATGCCGAGGTGCCCGCCAACCGGACGATCCGCCTGGCCGAGGTGATCCGTTCAGCCAAGGTGCAGGTGACGCTGATCAAGGACGGGGATCACCGGCTGTCGCGCGAGGCGGACCTCGCCTTGCTGATCGCCGCGGTCGAGGATGTGACGCGCGCCTTATGATCCTGCTGTCTTTGCTTGCCACCGCAGCGCTTGCGCAAAGCACCGCCACCGGGCCGACCGGCCCCGCTGCCCCCAGTGGCGACCGCTATGACCGCTGCCTGGCGCTGTCGACCACCAACCCCGCCGCCGCCGAGGCCGAAGCGGGGCAATGGGCGTTGGCGGGCGGCGACTTTCTCGCCAGCCAGTGCCTGGGCATGGCCTATAGCCGCGAACAACGCTGGTCCGCTGCTGCTGCCGCCTTCGAGAAAGCGGCGACCGGCGCGGAACGGGCCAAGGACAAGCAAGCCGTCAATTACTGGGCGCAGGCGGGCAATGCCTGGCTGGCGGCAGGCGATGCCTCCAAGGCGCGCAGCGCGCTCGATGCCGCGCTCGCCACCGGCACGCTGACTGGCCTGTCGCTGGGCGAGGCGCATCTCGACCGCGCGCGCGCGATGGTGGCGGGCGACGACATGGAAAATGCGCGCGACGATATCGACCATGCGCTGAGCGAAGTGCCGACCGATCCGCTGGCCTGGCTGCTGTCAGCAACGCTCGCGCGGCGGATGCAGGAAGTGCCGCGCGCCAAGAAGGACATTGCCGAAGCCTTGCGGCTGGGCGGCGACGACCCTGCGGTGCAACTGGAGGCGGGCAACATCGCCGCACTGGCCGGGGATGAAGCCGGGGCCAAAGCGGCCTGGCATCAGGCGGTGACGCTGCGGCCCGACAGCGCGCCCGGAAAGGCCGCGGCGGCCGCCTTGACGCAATTCGACGCCAAACCGTAGCTGGCGCTTGCCGCCGTGCATGCCTATTTGGGCGGCAAAGCCTGTAGGAGTGCGCCGATGAAATATCTCCACACGATGATTCGCGTGACCGACCCGGTCGCGACGATCGACTTTTTCAAACTTCTCGGGCTGGAGGAAGTGCGCCGCTTCGACAATGAGAAGGGCCGCTTCACGCTGATCTTTCTGGCCGCGCCCGGCGACCATGACGCGCAAGTCGAGCTGACGCACAATTGGGACCCGGAGCCCTATACGGGCGGGCGCAATTTCGGCCACCTCGCCTACCAGGTCGAGAATATCTATGAGACGTGCCAGCGCCTGATGGATGGCGGCGTGACGATCAACCGCCCACCGCGCGACGGCCACATGGCGTTCGTGCGCACGCCCGACAATATCTCGATCGAATTGCTGCAGAACGGCGTGCTGCCCCCCGCCGAACCCTGGGCGTCGATGCCCAACACCGGAGAATGGTAATGGCGACCACGCTCGACATCGTCCGCGTGCCCGCGCTCGACGATAATTATGTGTGGCTGCTGCACGACGCCGTTGCCAATGAAACCGTCGTGGTGGATCCGAGCGAGGCCGCCCCGGTGCTGGCGGCGGCGAATGCGCGCGGCTGGACCATCTCGCAGATCTGGAACACCCACTGGCACCCCGATCACACCAATGGCAATGCAGAGATCAAGGCGCTTGGCGCGACGGTCAGCGGCCCCGCTGCCGAAGCCGACAAGATCCCCACACTCGATTACGGCCTGCGTGAGGGCGACAGCGTCAAGATCGGCAACCATGTCGCGCGCGTGATCGAAACGCCGGGGCATACCGCGGGGCATATCGTGTTCCACATGGCCGACGATGCGTTGCTGTTCAGCGGCGATACGCTGTTCGCAATGGGGTGCGGACGCCTGTTCGAAGGGGGCCCGGCGCAAATGTACGCCAATATGCAGCGCCTCGCCGTTTTGCCGCCCGAGACGATCGTGTTCTGCGCGCACGAATATACCCAGTCGAACGGCCGCTATGCCGCCGCTGCCGAGCCCGACAATGCGGCGGTCACCGAACGCATGAAGGACGTCGACGCCAAGCGTGCTGCGGGCGAGCCAACCGTGCCGACGACGATCGCCCTGGAACTGGCCACCAACCCGTTCCTGCGCGCTTCCTCCGCCGAGCAATTGGCCGAGCGTCGCGCGGCAAAGGATGTTTTTTGACCGCGAAATGGCGTAAACAAACGACGGGGGCAGATGCTGTGAAAAGGACCGTTGCCATGTACCGATTCCTCCTGCCCGCCGCGCTGCTGATCGGCGGGACCGCCGCACTTTCCGCCGATACCAAGGGCTATGAGACGCGCCAGGCCGCGCAGGACAAAGCCGAACTCGACAAGCAGCTCGCCGGGCTGGTGCCGGGCAAGCCGCAGACCTGCATCGACCCGATCCGCTACCGCGACACTACCCGCGTCGGCGACACGATCCTGTACAAGAACGGCCGTAACGACATCATGCGCACCGATACCGGCGGCGGCTGCTTCGGGCTGCGGCGGGGCGACGCGATCGTGACCAAGACCTTCGGCAGCCAGCTCTGTCGCGGCGATATCGTCCGCACGGTCGATCTGACCAGCCATATCCCGAGCGGCAGCTGCAGCTTTGGCGATTTCATCCCTTACCGCAAACCATGATCCGCAGCGCGCTGCTCGTGTCCGCGCTGGCCACGATGGTGGCGTCGGACAGCAAGGATCTCGATAAGGCCCTGGCCGGGCGCGTCGCGGGAAAGCCCGAGACGTGCCTGTCGACCAGCCGGATCGGCAGCCCGCAGGTGATCGACGATCACACGCTGCTATACCGCGACGGCGGACGCATCTGGCGCAACGACCTGCCCGATGCGTGCCCGGGGCTCGACGACGACGTGATCGTAGTGACCGAGGTGTTTGGCGGACAATTGTGTCGCGGCGACCTGTTCTACACGCTCGAGCGCTCCGGCCTCGGCATCCCCGGCCCGCGCTGCCGCCTCGGCGCGTTCGTGCCGTGGGACAAGGGGAAGAGCGGGGTTAAGAGCGAGTAAAGCGGGGAGGGTCGGGACACCCTCCCCTCTCTTACAGCACGAACCGACTTAGATCGGTGTTGCGCGCGATGCTCGCCAGATGCGTTTCGACATAAGCCGCATCGACCACCACCGTCTCGCCACCGCGATCCTCGGCGTTGAAGCTGACGTCTTCCAGCAGCTTTTCCATCACCGTCTGCAAGCGGCGCGCACCGATATTCTCGATCTCGCCATTCACTTCCGCCGCAATGCGCGCGACCGCGCGAATGCCGTCTTCGGTGAATTTCACGCCGACATTTTCGGTCGCTATCAGCGCGACATATTGCTGCGTCAGCGATGCCTTGGTGTCGCTGAGGATCGCGACGAAATCGTCCTCGGTCAGCGCCTTCAACTCGACGCGGATCGGCAAGCGGCCCTGTAGCTCGGGCAGCAAGTCGCTCGGCTTGGCGACGTGGAACGCGCCGCTGGCGATGAACAGGATATGGTCGGTCTTCATCGGCCCATATTTGGTCGCGACCGTGGTGCCCTCGATCAGCGGCAGCAAATCGCGCTGCACGCCCTCGCGCGAGACGGAACCGCCGCGCACGTCGGACACCGCGATCTTGTCGATTTCATCGAGGAACACGATCCCGTTCGCCTCGGCATCGGCCAAGGCGGCGCGGCTGACCTCATCCTGGTCGAGGCGCTTGTCGGCCTCTTCCTCGACGAGCTTGTCCCAGGCGGCGGGCACGGTCAGTTTGCGGCGTTTGAGTTGCTGGTTGCCGAACGCCTTGCCCATCATTTCGGACAGGTTGATCATCTGCGCGCCGCCGCCGGGCAGTTCGAACGGCATGTTGGGCTGCGCTTCCAGCTCGATCTCGATCTCGGTGTCGCGCAAATGGCCGTCGTGCAACCGCTGGCGGAACGCCTCGCGCGTCGCCTCGCTCGCGCCCTTGCCGGTCAGCGCGTCGAGCAGCCGCGCCATCGCGGCTTCCTCGGCCTTGTCCTTCACCGCCGCGCGGCGGCGTTCCTTTTCGAGCCGGATCGCTTCCTCGACCAGATCGCGCGCAATCTGCTCGACGTCGCGACCGACATAGCCCACCTCGGTGAATTTGGTCGCCTCGACCTTGATGAACGGCGCATCGGCCAGCTTGGCGAGACGGCGGCTGATCTCGGTCTTGCCGCAGCCGGTCGGCCCGATCATCAGGATGTTCTTCGGAGAGACCTCGTCGCGCAATTCGGGCGCGAGCTGCTGGCGGCGCCAGCGGTTGCGCATCGCGACCGCGACCGCACGCTTGGCGTCGGCCTGGCCGATGATGTGCGCATCGAGGGCTGCGACAATGGCTTTGGGAGTCAGGGCTTCGTTCATTGGAAAGGTTCCGTCGCCCCGGCGGAGGCCGGGGCCGCTATGATATTAGGGCGCGTGCTATTTGCCAGCGGCCCCGGCCTCCGCCGGGGCGACGCGCATCAGGCAGATGCCGCGAGGCTCTCCACGGTCAGCCGGTCGTTGGTGTAGACGCACACCTCCGCCGCGATCGCCATCGCCTTGCGGCAGATCGTCTCGGCATCGGCTTCGTAATCGACCAGCGCGCGTGCGGCGGACAGCGCATAATTGCCGCCCGATCCGATCGCCGCGACGGTGCCATTGGGGCTCGCCTCGGGCTCCAGCACGTCGCCATTGCCGGTCAGGATCAGCGTTACATCCTTGTCGGCGACGATCATCATCGCCTCCAGATTGCGGAGGTATTTGTCGGTGCGCCAGTCCTTGGCCAGTTCGACCGCACTGCGCAGCAATTGTCCGTGATGCTGCTCGAGCTTGCGCTCAAGCCGCTCGAACAGCGTGAAGGCATCGGCGGTCGCGCCGGCAAAGCCGCCGATCACCGATCCGTCACCGAGGCGGCGGACCTTCTTGGCATTGGGTTTCATGACGGTCTGGCCCTGCGTCACCTGGCCGTCTCCGGCGACGACGACGCGGCCATTCTTGCGCACGGACAGGATCGTGGTGCCGTGCCACACCATTGGGTTCTCGCTCATGCGCAGCGATATGGGATGCGGATTACGGCTGCGCAATCCAGCCGCACAAGTTTGCGCGAGCCGGACGAGGGAACCCCCTCGCCCGGCCCAATCGCGTCAGCGGCAGCGCACGTCGCGATTATCGCTCTTGTCGATCGCCTGCCCCGCGAGCGCCCCGCCAATGCCGCCGAGCAGCGCACCGAGCACGCCCGAGCCGCCCGGCGCGATCGCCGCGCCCAAAGCGCCACCGGCGACGCCACCGACGATCAGACCGGTCGTGCCGTCATTGCGGCGGCAATAATAGCGCCCGTCGCTGCCGCGATAGACGCGGTCGTTCGAGCTGAGGCGGCGCTCCTGATAGCGGCGCGGATCGTCGCGGTAATAACGCGACGCGTCATACCCGTTATACGCGGGATCGGGCCGATCGTAATCGTAGCGCGAATAGCCGCCATCCCCATAACCGCGACGCGGCCCGTCGCCATATTCGGTGCAGCCGGCCACCAACGTCGAGGCGGCGATCAAACCCAGAGTGAATGCGCGCATGTCGAGATCCTCCTGTATCGTAGAACGGGTAATGCGCCGCGCACGAAAAGGTTGCGATCCGGCCCTTTCACAGGGCTTATCTGCGTAGTTTCCGAGGCTGATCGTGCGCGCGGGACCGCTGGTAAACGGCGGCCCGGCAGCACAAAGGATCGCATTCCCATGAGCACATACACTTTCGTCGGCAGCGGCATCGCCTCCCTCGCCGGTGCGGTTTTCCTCATCCGCGACGGCCAGGTTGTCGGCAAGGATATCGTGATCCTGGAGGAAAGCCACCAGTTCGGCGGGGCGTTCGATGCGCATGGCGATGCCGAAAACGGCTATTTCATGAGCGGCAGCCGCATGTTCGAGGCGATGTATCAATGCACCTTCGACTTGCTCGATTCGATCCCCTCGGCGAGCGACTCGAGCATCTCGGTGCGCGAGGAGACCGACCGCGCCAATGCTGAGTGGCCGTGGCACAACAAGGTGCGGCTGGTGAATCGCGACGGCAGCATCCCCGATTTCCACACCATGGGCTTTACCGAGCGCGACCGCATCGACCTGGTCAAGATCATGGCCGAGCCCGAGCAACTGCTCGACGGCAAGCGCATCATCGATTGCTTCCAGCCGCACTTCTTCCAGAGTAATTTCTGGTTCGAATGGTGTACTTTGTTCGCCTTCGAACCGTGGCACAGCGCGATCGAGTTCAAGCGCTACCTCCAGCGCTTCGTCCACCATTTCTCGACGATCGACACGCAGGAGGGCATCTATCGCAGCCTGCTCAACCAATATGACAGCTTCGCCGTGCCGATCGTCAACTGGCTGAAGGAACGCGGCGTGCAGTTCCGCTTCGGCGTGCGGGTCGAGGATCTGGGCTTTGCGAGCGGCGAGGCGATCACCGTCACCAGCATCGCCACCCTTACCGACCACGGCCCCGAGGCGATCCCGGTCGCGCCCGGCGACTGCGTGTTCGTCACCAATGGATCGATGACCGCCGACAAGGCATTCGGATCGATGACCAAGGCCCCCGGCCTCGACGCCAGCAACCATTCGGGCGCGTGGAAACTCTGGGAGAAGCTCGCGCAAGGCCGCCCCGCCTTCGGCAACCCCGCCGCGTTCAACGGCAACATCGCCGAAAGCTCGTGGATTTCCTACACCGTCACGGTCAAGGACCCGCTGTTCCTGCAACTGATGGAGCGCTTCAGCGGCAGCGCCCCCGGTACGGGCGGGCTGATCACCTTCAAGGATTCGAGCTGGCTGATCACGCTGTCCATCTATCACCAGCCCTTCTTCGCCGATCAGCCCGAGGGCGTGTCGGTATGGTGGGGCTACGGCCTGTTCCACGATCGCATCGGCGATTACGTCAAGAAGCGCATGGTCGATTGCACGGGCGCGGAGATTCTGGAGGAAGTGCTCGGCCATCTGCACTTCAGCGCGGCCGACCAGGCGGCGGTGATGGCGGCCTCGACCTGCATCCCCTGCGCCATGCCCTATATCACCAGCCAGTTCATGGTACGCACGGGCAAGGACCGGCCCAAGGTAGTGCCCGCGGGATCGACCAATCTCGCCTTTCTCGGCCAATATGCCGAGCAACCCGACGACGTGGTGTTCACCGTGGAATATTCGGTGCGCTGCGCGATGACGGCGGTGTACACGCTGCTCAAGCTCGATCGCACCCCGCCGCCGGTCTATAAGGGCCTGCACAGCCCGCAAGTGATTGTGGATGCGATCAGGACGCTGCACCGGTAGGGCGCGCGCACAATGCCCCTCCCCTTCACCCGGCGCTGGGTTGGGGTGGGGCCGTTCCGCGAGCGCGCGTGCTGCGCTGCGGAAGGTTAGGGGAAAGTTAGGCGAAATCACTTCGCACAGCACCCGGTGGCTCGGGCGAAACTGGGGGGTGCGGTGCTGTCAAAGAACGTGGCGGAGCATAGCGTTTCGGGGGTGTGTAGGACAGGCGCGAAGGACTGGTCGCATGGCGCGGCCGATGCGAAGGGTCGTGGCGAGCGGCAGCATGGGTTCATGGATATTTCTGGCGGGCGTGGAGGACGGTGATCACCTCGACGGTGTCCGCCAGAACCCGATAGATCAGAATGTAATTGGGGTGGACCACCGCCTCGCGCGTGCCGGGCACCCGGCCAGGGCGGTGGACGTACGGATGTTCCGGCAGGCGTTCCGCCGCATCGCGGATCAAGGCGGCCAGGCGTTGCGCTGCGACCGGATTGCGCTGGCGGATGAAGGCGGCGATGTCGAGCAGGTCACGGCGCGCCTTTGGACGCCAGACCAGCCGCAGCATCAGCGGGGCGCGTGTCCGTCGAGAACGGCTTGGAGGTCGGCCATCACCTGATCGTGCGGGATACTGGGTGCTGGGTCGGCAAGCGCCTGCGCCACCTTCTCGCGTACCCAGCGATCATGCGCTTCGGCCGCTTCGGCCGACTCGAACTCGGACTCAATGGGCGAGAGCTTGGCCATGTGGGGAATATAGCGCAGAAGCGGAGCGGGAAGAAGGGGATTGCGGGGAGGTAGGCTTGCAGCGCCGGCGCTGCGGCTCCACCTCGACGTGATCGAGCGCTTTCGCGCCGATGGGGCGGGCTGGCAGGGGCGGATGAATGCCGCGTTACGCAAGGCGGTGGGGTTGTAGGCGATTTTGACCGTCAGCACGGATCGTCGCATCTTTTGCGCATGACGCTGTCGGCGCTGGGTTGAGCCGGGGGGGTCGGCTTCCGCTGGCCGGAGCCGGACGTGCGCGTACTGGACGACAGCTCGCCCTTTTATGGCGCGATCCCGGATTGGCTGTTCTTGCGGGTGCCCGCGAGTGTTGGAACTTGGGCTGGGCGGGGGATGCGGGTTGTTGGGCGGACGGAGCAAAGGGTTTGGGAATTTAGAAAACTGTCACCGTAATTTCTAGGATGCTAAGCACTAATCAATGCTCGCACGCCATCACGAAGCTTTTTAAAGCTGGGCGATGTATTACGTTCTACATCCATATGCGGCGGTATATTTTCGGCCCACTCTGCCTTTAAAATTCCCGACGCCGGCCATCCTTGAGAAATAACCCGTGAAGATCCGCCAGGAGTTATCGCATCCGCCATGCGTTCCCAAGTACCACAAATAGAGTCTTGCGTATACGAGCGAACAACCGCTGTATTCACGTTATTGTAAGCAGCTCGGACGGCCTCAATATCTCCGAAGTACCACGCTTCCATTTCTTCTATGGCCAAACGAAATAACACGCGGAGCATTGGCGCAGCGTGTCGGGCCAATCGATTTAGCTCTGCGAGAAATGCAGTACAATCTCTATTGTCGTTATCAATTATAACTACGACAGCATCAATATATGGCGTCTTCCCATAACCTGCTAAAATTCTAGGAAGCTGATCCAATATTATTCTTTTTGATGGATCTATCCTGCTTGCCAGACCCGGAGGAATTCGCCCAATGCCACGATATCCGTGAATTCTATAGGTTACATCATTATTACCTATAATTAATGGAATTATGCGTTCAAGAAACGCCTTTCCCGAGGCGTCTTCAATTAAGAATTCTACGTGCATCAACGAACATCCAGGTAATCGCTATACCAAAGACCGCCAAGCGGCAGTCCTTCATTTATCATATTTTGAACCAGGGGGTCATCGGACGCGCGCCTTATAGTCGAGAATCCATCACCGCCTTTTTCCATTACCCAAACTTCATCTGGTCCTAGAGAGTCCACAAGATAGGGCTGATGAGTAGTCAAAAATATCTGTGAACCTCGCCCTTTTGATCTTGCATGAGTTCGAAATTCGTGGGCTAGAGCATCAAGCAGCTTATGGTATAAACCGTTCTCTGGTTCTTCTATGCACAAAAACGGAGGAGGCGAAGGATCTTCAAGTAACAGCAAATAGGCGAATACCTTAAGAGTCCCGTCTGACATCTGTTGTGCAAAAAATGGATCTTCGAAGCTTGCGTCGTTGAAACGCAACAATAGACGCCCATCCTCGGTACGATGCGTATCGATCGCATCTATACCGGGAATTTTGCTTGCTATCGCGGATAGTACCTCTCTAAATTTTCGAGGATGCTCACGCTCCATAAATTGAACGACATTACCAAGGTTATCGCCGTGGACGTTTAGATGTCGCTGCGGACCCGCGAGAGGCAGGCTTCGGGCAGCATCCGGGGTGAAATAGCTTAGATGCCAACCCTCAATAAACCGTCTAAAGGCAGATATTCTAGGATGCTGCCTTAACGAGCCGAGAGTGGCGATACCTAGCCGGCGAATATCGTCCATTTCGACCACTTCAGTATCCGGAGACTCCTCATCGGATTTGGCCAACAATTGCTCGAGTGTTAGCTCGTTCTCATCTTGAAGGCTAATTCCAAAGGAGTCACCACGCCATGCAACTCCTTTGCCATCATTCAAAATCAAAAATGAGAATGGCCAGCCGCGCGATTGATTGGCACGTCGCTGACGCAGTCGTTCCGATTTTACGAACGGCCGTCCGACATTATCGGTATCGAATGAGACTTCATAAGTAATTGGTCGCGAACGCTCATCTTCTCTGTAGTATATCGCAAACTCAATCGGATCTGAACTCCCCTGTGACCTGATGCGGTCGAAGCCGCCTCTATTATGTTGGTCACACGCTTCCTCCACGCCGAGCCTGAGGCAATCGGAAAGAAATCCAAAGGCGTCGAAGAGCGTGCTCTTACCAACGCCATTTTTCCCGATGACGGCTGTTAACGGAGTGAGTGGATCTGACTTTTCCCGCGCGTTCCATAACTGACCGAAAGTTATGTCCTTTAAGGCTCGGAAATTTCGAACCCTAAAGCCCAGAATGCTCGCCATGCCATGTCCCGACTGAAGCCTGCGCCCGCCTAATTGTTGCAGACGGCTATTGTCTGATATTGGTGCAAAAGATACGCTGCGGCAACCCGTTCGTCATCAACGCTTCCCCAACAACGGCGCTAGATACCGCCCCGTAAAGCTCCCCTCAGCCTTCGCCACAACCTCAGGCGTCCCCTGCGCCACAATCTCCCCGCCCTTCACGCCGCCCTCCGGCCCCAGATCCAGCACCCAATCCGCGGTCTTGATCACATCGAGGTTGTGCTCGATCACCACGACCGTATTTCCCTGCTCGACCAGTTGGTGCAGCACCTCCAGCAGCTTGCGCACGTCCTCGAAATGCAGCCCGGTGGTCGGCTCGTCCAAGATGTACAGCGTCTGCCCCGTAGCGCGGCGTGACAGTTCCTTGGCGAGCTTGACGCGCTGTGCCTCGCCGCCCGACAGCGTCGTCGCTTGCTGGCCGACCTTGACATAGCCCAGGCCGACTTCGGCGAGCATCGCCATCTTGTCGCGGATCGGCGGGACGGCCTTGAAGAATTCGACCGCATCCTCGACCGTCATGTCGAGCACGTCGGCGATCGACTTACCCTTGAACTTCACCTCCAGCGTCTCGCGATTGTAGCGCGCGCCGTGGCACACGTCGCACGTCACATAGACATCGGGCAGGAAGTGCATTTCGATCTTGAGCAGCCCGTCGCCCTGGCACGCCTCGCAGCGCCCGCCCTTGACGTTGAAGCTGAAGCGGCCGGGCTTGTAGCCGCGCGCCTGCGCCTCGGGCAGGCCTGCGAACCAGTCGCGGATCTGGGTGAAGGCGCCGGTATAGGTGGCGGGGTTGCTGCGCGGGGTGCGGCCGATCGGCGACTGGTCGATGTCGATGACCTTGTCGAGATATTGCAGGCCAGTGATCTTGTCATGCTTGCCCGCCAGCACCCGCGCGCCGTTGAGCGCGCGCGCGGCGGAGGCATAGAGCGTGTCGATCGTGAAGCTCGATTTGCCGCTGCCGCTGACCCCGGTGATGCAGGTGAAGGTGCCGAGCGGCAGGCTGGCCGTCACGCCCTTCAGATTGTTGGCGGTGGCGTTGTGGACGGTCAGTTTCTTGCCATTGCCCTTGCGCCGGGTGGTGGGCACCGCGACCTCGCGCCTGCCCGACAGATAATCGGCGGTGATGCTGTTGGGGTTGGCGAGCACTTCCTCGAACGTGCCCTGCGCGACGATCGCGCCGCCATGGACGCCCGCGCCCGGCCCCATGTCGATGACATAATCGGCGGTGCGGATCGCATCCTCATCATGCTCGACCACCAGCACGGTGTTGCCGAGGTCGCGCAGGCGCCGCAGCGTTTTCAGCAGCATGTCATTGTCGCGCTGGTGCAGGCCGATGCTGGGCTCGTCGAGCACATAGAGCACGCCCGACAGCCCGCTGCCGATCTGGCTGGCGAGGCGGATGCGCTGCGATTCCCCGCCCGACAGCGTGCCGCTGGTGCGATCCAAGTTGAGATAATCGAGCCCGACATTGTTGAGGAAGCCGAGGCGTTCGAGGATTTCCTTGAGGATGCGCTCGGCGATGGCGCGTTGCTGGTCGGTGAGATCGGCGGGGACGGATTCGAACCAGGCGAGCGCGTCGACCACCGACAGGCGCGTGACGCTGGAAATGTCGCGCATACCGATCTTGACCGCGAGCGCCTCGGGCTTGAGGCGCGCGCCGCCGCACACTTCGCACGGCGCGCTGCTTTGATATTTGGCGAGTTCCTCGCGCATCCACGCGCTTTCGGTCGAGAGCATGCGGCGGTTGAGATTGCCGATCACGCCCTCGAACGGCTTCTTCACGTCATAGGACTTCTTGCCGTCGATGAAGGTTAGCGTCACCGGCTTGCCGCCCGTGCCGTGCAGGATGATGAGCTTCACCTCGCCCGGCAGATCCTCCCACGGCGTATCCAGGCTGAAGCCGAATTCGCGCGCGAGGCTGCCCAGCACTTGCATGTAATAGGGGCTTGGGGGGTTGGACTTCGCCCACGGCACGACCGCGCCCTTCTTGATGCTGAGCGCGTGGTTGGGGACGACGAGGTCCTCGTCGAACAGCAGCTTTTCGCCCAGGCCGTCGCACGCCGGGCACGCGCCTTGCGGGGCGTTGAAGGAGAAGAGGCGCGGTTCGATCTCGGCGATGGTGAAGCCCGAGACGGGGCACGCGAATTTCTCGCTGAACACGATGCGGTTGGCGGGGATGCCGGTATTTTTCATTCCCTTCTTCTCCCTCTCCCCGCTTGCGGGGAGAGGGTCGGGGAGAGGGGCAGTATCGGAGGACGGCGCTTGCGACTGCCCCTCTCCCCGGCCCTCTCCCCCAGGGGGGAGAGGGAGAGCCAGCGCCGCCACGGTTGTGTCCACCAGATCGACATAAGCCAGCCCCTCGGCCAGCTTCAGCGCCGCCTCGAAGCTCTCCGCCAGGCGCGTCGCCATGTCGGGGCCGACGACCAAGCGGTCGACCACCACTTCGATGTCGTGCTTCAGTTTCTTGTCGAGCGCGGGGGCCTCGTCGATCTCGTAAATCTCGCCATCGATGCGCACGCGCGTAAAGCCCGCTTTCTGCCATTCGAGCAGTTCCTTGCGATACTCGCCCTTGCGCCCGCGCACGACCGGCGCGAGCAGATACAGCCGCGTGCCCTCGGGCAGCGCCATCACCCGGTCGACCATCTGGCTGACGGTCTGCGCCGCAATCGGCAGGCCGGTGGCGGGCGAATAGGGGATGCCGACACGCGCCCACAGCAGGCGCATATAATCGTAAATCTCGGTGACGGTCGCCACGGTCGAGCGCGGGTTGCGGCTGGTGGTCTTCTGCTCGATGCTGATCGCGGGGCTGAGGCCCTCGATATGGTCGACATCGGGCTTTTGCATCAGTTCGAGGAACTGGCGCGCATAGGCGCTCAGGCTCTCGACATAGCGCCGCTGCCCCTCGGCATAGATGGTGTCGAAGGCGAGGCTCGATTTGCCCGATCCCGACAGGCCGGTGATGACCGTCAACGTATCGCGCGGAATATCGACCGACACGTCCTTGAGGTTGTGCTCGCGCGCGCCGCGCACCGAAATATGAGTCAGCATGAAGGACGTGTTCCAGATTTGTTCTTGAAAGGCAAATGGCAATCGGGCAAAAACCAACATGGCGTCGCCAGTCGGCATCGACAAGCAGGGGGCTTGCACCGGGCAAGCGATCGGGCATGGTGAATCGATGAACGAACGGCCCGGCTTTTACGAATTTTTCGCAGGCGGCGGAATGGCCCGCGCGGGGCTGGGCGGGGCGTGGCAATGCCTGTTCGCCAATGATTTCGATCCCAAAAAGGCCAAAGCCTATGCCGACAATTGGGGCACGGACGAGCTGTTGCTTGGCGATGTCGGCGAGGTAACACCCCGCCAACTGCCCGGCCAAGCGGATTTGGTGTGGGCGTCCTTCCCCTGCCAGGACCTCTCGCTCGCCGGGGCCGGTGCCGGGCTTACGGGCACGCGATCGGGCGCATTCTGGCCGTTTTGGAACCTGATTCAGGAGGTGAGCACGCAAGGCCGAAAGCCGCGCGCGATCGTGCTGGAAAACGTCTGCGGGCTGCTGACATCGCGGAACGGCGCGGACTTTGCCGCGCTGTGCCAGACGGTTGGGGATGCCGGCTATTGGCTGGGCGCGATGGTGATCGACGCGCAGCATTTCGTGCCGCAGTCGCGCCCACGTCTGTTTGTCATCGCGCTGGATCGCGCGACAGAGGTGCCCGCCCGCGTCTTCAGCCCCTGGGCGGTCGATCGCTGGCACCCCGAGCGGTTGCGGCAGGCACAAGCCGCGCTACCGGAAAAGCTGCGCGCGCAATGGCTGTGGTTCACCGCCCCTGCCCCGGCAACGCGCCAAGCCCGGCTTATCGATATCATCGAGGATCATCCCCGGGACGTCGCATGGCATAGCGCCGCCGAGACGCGGAAGCTGCTGACGATGATGAGCAACGGCAACCGCGCGAAGGTCGATCTGGTCGCTGGCAATGCGCGCAGGGCGGTCGGCGCGGTGTACAAGCGCACCCGGATCGAGAACGGCAAGAAGGTGCAGCGCGCCGAAGTGCGGTTCGATCTGGCGGGCTGCCTGCGCACGCCAGGGGGCGGGTCCAGCCGGCAGACGATCCTGGCAGTTGAGAAGGGCAAGGTGCGCACGCGGCTCATCTCCGCTCGCGAGACCGCCCGGCTGATGGGGCTGCCCGAAGCCTATCGCCTGCCCGAGCGCTATAACGATGCCTATCATTTGACGGGCGATGGCGTGGTCGTTCCGGTCGTGCGCCACATTGCGGAATGGGTGCTGGAACCCGCGCTGACGCAATCGGGGATCGCCCTTGCCTCTGCTTAAGGAGCCACGATCGCCGACCCGGCGTCGGGTCGCCGACATCGACACCAAAAACGCCCCCGATGAGACGATCGAGCTGCGCCGCGCACTCGAGCAGTTCAAGCGCCAGAAACTCTCCGATTTCTTCGACCAGGCCCCGGTAACCAAAGCCGGGGTCTCGATTTCGGTCGGGGCGGTGAAATGGGGCGTCTACGCCTTTTTCGATTATGACGGCGAGCCGATCTATGTCGGCCAAACGCGCGAAACCGTGGGCGGGCGGATCGGGCGGCATTTGACCAACCAGCGCACCGACGCGGTGGCGATGTCGGTGCTCGATCCATTTGAAGTGCGCACGATCAAGGTCTGGCTTTTGCCTGAATATCAGGACGTAAAGGGCGATCCGAAACGCGTGCCCGCTGCGCGCGCCGCCGCCGACCACCTCAACGCGCTGGAACGCAGCGTGTTTATGAAGCTTGTCAGCGAAAGCGATTTCGGGCGCATCCTCAACGAAAAGGATCCGCCCGACGTCCCGTTATGCGCGCTGCCACCGGCGATCGAAGGCGAGATCGTCAGCCCCGACGTGCTCAAACTCCGCCAACACCCCGATGTGCGGATCGCCCGGCGGGCGCTAACCATCGCCCGACTGGCACAGATTATCGCCGGACGCGACGTGCAGGCCGGGCTGCGTCGGGCGCTGGCAACGCAGGCGGATCGGTTGGCATGGCTGGCGAACGAACGCTTCGCGGCGCTAGGCGGCGAAGCGGCGGTCGAGGAACGCGACGCGGACGAGCCGACGGACCATGACATGGATGGCGGTGAGGCGTCCTAATCCGACACCGACCGGATGCGGTTCCAGGTCAGGGCATTGGTGGTCGCAGATCAACCCTATGGTCGTGCGGCCCGCTGCAATCGCTGCACTCCGCAGTCCCAAGCAATACCACGAATGGAACGGAAAACGATCCGTTGCAGAGCAGCGATGAACCGCTAAAGTCCTGAAAACACTATGCTGGGGGGCAAGCAATGAGGACGATCGCGATCGCGGCGCTGCTGATGCAAGTTACGACGGCACCCAACGACGCTCCGTTGGTCCCAAGCGGTAAGTGGACCGTGGACTATGCCAATGCCGGCTGCATCCTGTCGCGTGATTATGGAACGGCACCCGCAGTCACGTCGATCGGGTTCAATCCATTCCCGCTCGGCGACACGCTTGAAGTCATCACGGTATCGCCGGGCATGCCCGCAAAACGCTACGAGAAATTGAAGGGTACGCTGACCCTGCAGCCGTCGGGTGAAACGTTCCAGAGCGACGTTGCCGTTTATGGCATAGCCGCCAGGAACAACACCCTCACCACCTTGAACGCCGAAGGCGATATCGCGGCGAAGTTATTGCGCTCGACCAGCGTATCGATCGCTTTGGCCGACGGAACCCACAAAAGCTTCGCAGTCCCCGGCATGCAGGGCGCGGCGGCGGCGCTGAGGGCCTGTCAGGACGATCTGCTTAAAGGCTGGGGCATTGATCCCAACGAACGCGACCGCGTTCCGACGCCCAAACCGCGCACTGAGATTGCGACGTGGCTCAGCACCGACGACTATCCATCCGAAGCTATGGCATCGAATTCGGAGGGCACCTCCGTGATCGTATGGACGATCCAAACCAACGGCCTGATAGGGGATTGTCGCGTCGTCCAATCCAGTGGCTCAAAACCTCTGGACGACGCCGCCTGTCGCGCTTTCAAAAAGAGGGGACGCTACCCCCCGGTCATCGATCGTGACGGAAAACCTGCAACAGCGCACGCGATGCACAAAGTCGTATGGCGTCTTCCCTAACGGTAGCTATTTCGCCCCATAAGCCGGCAGCCCCAACCGCCACCGGATCGCCGCCGCGCGCAGGGCGAAGCCGCAGCTTGCCGCCACGCCCGCCGCGAGCGTCGGCGATACGCCCAGTTCGACCAGCGCGACGTGCAGCCCCGCCGCTAGCGCGGCTGCCGTGACATAGAGTTCGGGCCGCATCAGGATCGACGGTTCGCCCGCCAGCACGTCTCGGATGATGCCGCCGACGCACGCCGTTACCACCCCCATCAAGGCTGCGGGCACGGGCGGGATGCCGAAGGCCAGCGCCTTGGCCGCGCCGAACACGGCATAGGCAGCCAATCCGACGCCATCGAGCCAGTCGAGCGCCGAGGTCGGCGCGTGCGCGCCCTGCCACCAACCGCGCGGTGTCGTCCACACCAAGACCGCCACCGCGAGGCAAATGGCGGCGACCAGCGGATCATGCACCCAGAACACCGGCGCACCGATCAACAAATCGCGCACCGATCCGCCGCCAACCCCGGTGATCAGCGCGAAAAAGGCGGCGGTGACGAAGGTCTGCCCGCGCCCCGCCGCCGCCAGCGCCCCGGTAATGGCGAACACCGCGATCCCGAACAGATCGAGCCACGGCAGAATCGAGCCGAATTGCCAGGGAGCGAGGGGGAGCATCCGCACTCCTGTAGCGCGCCTGCGCGAGGAAATGAATGCTGGGGCGGGCTTATCACGGACGCGGCCCAAACTGGCATGGGCAAAGCCCATGCCGTCGGTCGGCGCCGTAGCGCCGCCGGCCGGTCTGATCGCGGCAAGCCTCGGCCGTAGCTTTCGCTACGGCCTCGGGCGATCAAACGTGGATCGCTTTCCCGCGTACCGCCATCGCCGCTTCCTTGATCGCTTCGCTATGCGTCGGGTGAGCGTGGCAGGTGTAGGCGATGTCCTCGCTGGTCGCGCCCATTTCCATGCCCAAAGCGGCCTCTGCGATCATGGTGCCCGCTGGGACGGCAATCGCCCACACACCGAGCACGCGGTCCGACTTAGCGTCGGCGATGATCTTCACGAAACCGTCGGGCTCGTGATTGGTCTTGGCGCGGCTGTTGCCTGCCATCGGGAACTTGCCGACCTTGATCTCGCCTTTGGCCTTGGCCGCTTCCTCAGTCAGGCCGACACCCGCGATTTCGGGCCAGGTGTAGACCACGCTCGGGATGACATCGTGGTTCACGATGCCGGTCAGCCCGGCGATATTCTCGGCAACGGCAATGCCTTCGTCCTCTGCCTTGTGCGCGAGCATAGGGCCGGGGATGACGTCGCCAATCGCCCAGATGCCGGGAACCGCGGTCTGGAAGCGGTGGTCGGTGTCGATCTGGCCGCGCGCATTGGTGGCAAGGCCTGCCTTTTCGAGCGCCAGACCATCGGTGTTGGGACGACGACCGATCGCGACCAGTACGCAATCCGCCGTGATCGTCTCGGCGGCACCACCTGCCGCGGGTTCGACCGTGATGCTGGCGGTGTCGCCGCTCACAGAAACGCCAGTGACCTTGGTCGAGAGCTTGAATTCGATACCTTGCTTGCGGAAAATCTTGTTGGCTTCCTTGCGGATGTCGCCATCGAAGCCCGGCAGGATCTGGTCGAGATATTCGATGCAGGTGACTTTGGCCCCCAGCCGACGCCACACGCTGCCCAGCTCAAGCCCGATCACGCCGCCGCCGATGACCACCAGATGCTCGGGCACCTTGGCCAGTTCAAGCGCGCCGGTGGAATCGACCACGACCTTCTGGTCGACCGTCACACCCGGCAGCGGGGTGACCGAGGACCCGGTCGCGATCACAATATCCTTGGCGGTGACGGTCTGCTCGCCGACCTGCACGGTATGCGCATCGACGAACGCGCCGCGGCCCTTCAGCCAGGTCACTTTGTTTTTCTTGAACAGGAAGGCGATGCCACCGGTCAGCTGCGTCACCGCATCGATGCGCTGTGCATGCATCGCGGGGAGATCGAGCTCGGGCGTGACCTTGATGCCCATCTTGGCCATCGTGCCATTGGCGGCGGCATCGAAATATTCGGACGCATGCAGCATCGCCTTGGACGGGATACAGCCGACGTTGAGGCAGGTGCCGCCGAGCGTCTCGCGGCTCTCGACGCATGCGGTGCGGAGACCCAGCTGCGCCGCGCGGATCGCGGCGACATAGCCGCCGGGGCCCGAACCGATGATGAGGACGTCGTAATCGTAGTCAGCCATGTGTCACTCCGTTCGCCCTGAGCTTGTCGAAGGGCTGCGTTCTCTTCCGTCCGATGAAAAAGGACAGTGCTTCGACAAGCTCAGCACGAACGGAATATGGGTAATCTCAGTTCGCGATTACAGGTCGATCAAAATCCGGGTCGGGTCTTCGATCGCGTTCTTCAGTGCGACGAGGAACGTCACCGCTTCGCGCCCGTCGATCAGGCGGTGATCGTAGCTCAGCGCCAGATACATCATCGGGCGGATCACGATCTCGCCGTTCACCACCACCGGGCGGTCCTCGATGCGGTGCAGGCCGAGCACAGCCGCCTGGGGCGGGTTGATGATCGGGGTCGACATCAGCGAACCGAACACGCCGCCGTTCGAGATGGTGAAGGTGCCGCCCTTCATCTCTTCCATCTTCAGCGTGCCGTCCTTGGCGCGCTTGCCGAAATCGCCGATCGTCTTTTCGACTTCGGCGACCGACATCTGATCGGCATCGCGCACCACCGGCACGACGAGCCCACCCGGCGACGACACCGCGACCGAGATATCGGCATAATCGTGATAGACGATCTCGTCGCCCTCGATCGAGGCGTTGACGCTGGGGATGTCCTTCAGCGCAAGGCATGCCGCCTTCACGAAGAAGCCCATAAAGCCCAGGCGAACGCCATGCTTCTTCTCGAAGAGATCTTTGTACTTGGCGCGCGCCGCAATCACCGCGCTCATGTCGACGTCGTTGAACGTCGTCAGCAGGGCGGCGGTGTTCTGCGCTTCCTTCAGGCGCTTGGCGATGGTCTGGCGCAGGCGCGTCATGCGCACGCGCTCTTCCTTGCGGCCAGTGGCGGCAGCGACCGAGGGGGTTACCGGGAGCGGTTCGCTCGGCGCGGCGACGGGCGCTGGCGTCGCGGCGGCGGCGAGGACATCGTCCTTGGTCAGGCGACCGTCCTTGCCGGTGCCCTTGACCGTCGCCGGATCGACGCCGTGTTCGAGCACCGCGCGGCGCACCGACGGGCTGAGCGCGGCGGGTGTGTCCGCCGCCGGGGCCACGGGCGATTCGAGCACCGCCGGCTGCGGTGCAGCGGCGACCGCAGGCGCCCCGTCACCCGCCTCGATCGTCGCGATCATCGCGCCGACGAGGACGGTGTCACCAACCTGCACTGCATGCTGGCCCATCACGCCCGCCACTGGCGAAGGTACTTCGACCGAGACCTTGTCGGTTTCGAGGCTCGCGATCGGCTCGTCGACCGCGACCTTATCGCCCGGCTGCTTGAGCCATTCGCCGAGCGTCGCTTCGGTGATCGATTCGCCGAGTACCGGTACTGTGACTTCGGTTGCCATATCTTGCTTCTTCCAACTGTGCTCCTGCGGAAGCAGGAGCCTAGGGTTGCTCTGCGGGAGCCTGGGTTCCTGCCTGCGCAGGAACACAAGCGCCGTCGTTAAACCTTGCGCGTCCGCCGAATTTCCTCGCGGACGCTATGCCCCAGCGCATCGGCAACCAGCGCTGCCTGCTCCATCTGGTGCCGCTTCATCAGCCCGGTGGCGGGCGATGCCGAAGCCGCCCGCCCGGCATAGCGCGCGCGTGTCGAGCGCACGCCCGCTTCGACCAGACACTCCTCGATGAACGGATCGACGAAGCTCCACGCGCCGTTATTCTTTGGCTCTTCCTGCGCCCAGACGACCGTCTCGAGATTGGGCATCTTCTTCAGACGCTCGACCAGCGGCTCGCCGGGGAAGGGATAAAGCTGTTCGAGGCGGACAATCGCGGTGTTGGTATCGCCAGCCGCATCGCGCGCTTCGATCAGGTCATAAGCGACCTTGCCGGTGCACAGGACGAGGCGTTTCACATCGACATCCGCCGGAGCGGAAGGGTCACTAAGGATGCGCATGAAATGGCTGTCGCCGAGGAAATCCTCGGTCTGCGACACCGCTAGCTTATGGCGCAGCAGCGACTTGGGCGTGAAGATCACCAGCGGCTTGCGGAACGAACGGTGCATTTGCCGCCGCAGCAAGTGGAAATAATTGGCGGGCGTGGTGCAGTTGGCGACCTGCATGTTATCCTGCGCGCACAATTGCAGGAAGCGCTCGACGCGCGCCGAGCTATGCTCGGGCCCCTGCCCTTCATACCCATGCGGCAGCAACATCACCAGGCCGTTGGCGCGCAGCCACTTGGCCTCGCCGCTGGCGATGAACTGATCGATCATGATCTGCGCGCCGTTCATGAAGTCGCCGAACTGCGCCTCCCACATCACCAGCGTCTTGGGGTCGGCCAGCGCATAGCCATATTCGAAGCCGAGCACGCCATATTCGCTAAGCGGGGAGTCGAGCACTTCGAAGCGGCCATGCGGGATCGTCTCGAGCGGGCGGTACTTATGCTCGTCGGTCTGGTCGACCCACACTGCATGGCGCTGCGAGAAGGTGCCGCGGCCCGAATCCTGGCCCGACAGGCGCACGCCATAGCCTTCCGACAGCAGCGACCCGAAGGCCAGCGCCTCGCCCGTCGCCCAGTCGAAATTCTTGCCCGACTTGAACATCTCGCGCTTGGCGTCGAGCACGCGGTTGAGCGTCTTGTGGACGGTCAGCCCCTCGGGGATCGTGGTCAGCGTGCGACCAAGCGAATCGAACAATTTCTGCTCGATGCCGGTGTTGACGTTGCGGCGTGCGGTCTCGGCGTCTGCGGGTGCGTGCAGCCCCGACCAGCGCCCGGCAAACCAGTCGGCCTTGTTGGGCTTGTAGCTCGCCCCTGCCTCGAACTCGCCCTCGAGCAGCGTGGTGAACTGTTGGATATTGTCGTCGATCCAGGCGCGGTCGATCACCTTCTGCGCGATCAGCTTCTGGCCGTAGATTTCGCTGACCGGGGGATGATCCTTGATCGCCTTGTACATCAGCGGCTGGGTGAAGCCGGGCTCGTCACCTTCGTTATGCCCGAAGCGGCGATAGCACCACATGTCGATCACGATGTCGCGGTGGAAGCGCTGACGGAACTCGATCGCCATCTTGGTGGCGAAGGTCACCGCCTCGGGATCATCACCGTTGACGTGGAAGATCGGGGCCTGCACGCCCTTGGCGACATCGCTCGGATAGGGCGAGCTGCGCGCATATTGCGGGCTGGTGGTAAAGCCGATCTGATTGTTGATGACGAAGTGGATGCAACCGCCGGTATTGTACCCGCGGATTCCGGAGAAACCGAGGCACTCCCACACGATGCCTTGCCCGGCAAACGCCGCGTCGCCGTGAATCAGCACGGGGAGCGACGCCTTGTGCTCGGTCAGATCGTTGGCGATCGTCTGGATCGCGCGGGTCTTGCCCAGTACGACCGGGTCTTCCGCCTCGAGGTGCGAGGGGTTGGCGACCAGCGACATATGCACGCTGATCCCGTCAAATTCACGATCGGTCGAGGTGCCGAGGTGGTATTTCACGTCGCCAGACCCGGCGACGTCATCGGGATTGTCCGACCCGCCGCCAAATTCGTGGAAGATGATGCGGAACGGCTTGGCCATCACGTTGGTGAGCACGTTCAGGCGACCGCGATGCGCCATGCCGAACACGATTTCGCGCACGCCGAACTGGCCGCCATATTTGATGACCGATTCGAGTGCCGGGATCATGCTCTCGCCACCGTCGAGGCCGAAGCGCTTGGTCCCCACGTACTTCTTACCGCAGAAGCGTTCCCACTGCTCGGCCTCGATCACCTTGTTGAGGATCGCCTTCTTGCCGAGATCGGAGAACTCGATCGCTTTATCCTTGCCCTCCATGCGCTCCTGCAGGAAGCGGCGCTCCTCGACATCGGCGATGTGCATATATTCGAGGCCGACATTGCCACAGTAATTGGCGCGCAGGATGTCGACGAGTTCGCGCACCGTCGTCCATTGCAGCCCCATCGTGCCGCCGAGATAGACAGGCCGATCGATATCGGCGTCGGAAAAGCCGTGATATTCGGTCTTCAGGTCATCGGGCATCTCGCGCTTGGACAGGCCAAGCGGATCGAGGTTGGCCGCCAGATGGCCGCGCACGCGGTAGGTGCGGATGAGGAGCATCGCGCGGATCGAATCGCTCGCCGCGCGCAGGATGGCGTCCTGCGACGGGGCGGCGGGTGCTGCGGCAGCGGCAGGCTTGCCCTTGGACGGCTTGGGCGCGGGCTCCATCTGGGTTGGATCGAGCGCGGAGGTCAGGTCGTCGGTGGACGAGAGCGGCCAATTGGCCTGCTGCCACGACGCGCTGCCCGAAGCGCCTTCCAGCCCTTCGAACCACGATCGCCAGGACGGCTCGACACTGTCGGGCGACGCCTTGAAGCGCGCATACAGCGATTCGATAAAAGCGGGGCTTACGCTGCCCGCCACATCCGCGAAATCCTGGCCTTCGAAGCCCATAATCTTCACCTCTGCTTTCCCTCTCCCACCGGGAGAGGGAGGGGCCCGCCCGCGAAAGCGGGTGGGAGGGTGAGGGTGACATCGGGCACTGTGCCCGTCACCCTCATCCGGCCCTGACGGGCCACCTTCTCCCACCGGGAGAAGGTTCTTGTTTAACCGTTCAACACCGCCAACAAGGTGGTGCCGAGCTCGCTGGGCGAGTCCGCGACACGGATCCCGGCGGCTTCCATCGCCGCGATCTTGTCTTCGGCACCACCCTGCCCGCCACTTACTATAGCACCGGCATGGCCCATGCGACGGCCCGGAGGTGCCGTGCGGCCCGCGATGAAACCTGCCATCGGCTTTTTGCGGCCGCGCTTGGCCTCGTCGATCAGGAACTGCGCCGCCTCTTCTTCAGCCGAGCCGCCGATTTCGCCGATCATGATGATCGACTTGGTCGCCTCATCGGCGAGGAACAGCTCGAGCACGTCGATGAAGTTGGTGCCGTTGACCGGATCGCCACCGATGCCGACCGCGGTCGTCTGACCGAGACCTGCATTCGACGTCTGGAACACCGCTTCATAGGTAAGCGTGCCCGAACGGCTGACAACCCCGACCGAACCCTGCCGGAAAATGCTGCCGGGCATGATGCCGATCTTGCACTCGCCAGGCGTCAGCACGCCCGGGCAGTTCGGGCCGATCAACCGCGACTTGGAGCCCGACAGCGCGCGCTTGACCTTGACCATGTCGAGCACGGGAATGCCCTCGGTGATCGTCACGATCAGCGGCACCTGCGCATCGATCGCTTCGAGGATCGAGTCGGCTGCGAAGGGCGGTGGAACGTAGATTACCGATGCGGTCGCGCCGGTCTTGGCGACCGCCTCGGCCACGGTGTCATACACCGGCAGATCGAGGTGCGTCGTGCCGCCCTTACCCGGGGTAACGCCGCCCACCATCTGCGTGCCATATTCCAGCGCCGCCTTGGTGTGGAAGCTGCCGGTCTCCCCGGTCATGCCCTGGGTGATGACCTTGGTATTCTTGTCGACGAGGATGCTCATAAGGGTCCTGCTCTTCGTTCAATTCCACCCCGGCGAACGCCGGGGCCCAGTTGCGATTCGGCTCATGGCTGCGCGATCCGGTCGTAGAGATCTTCCCAATCCGGGTTGAGCCCTTCGATCTCATCGACTTTCCAGCGCCGCCTCCATTCCTTCATCTGCAGCTCGCGCTGCCTTGCATCTTCCCAGTCGGCTCGGGCTTCGTACCAAACCAGCAGCTTGCACCCGTATCGCTTCGTGAACCCTTCAACGAGTCCGTTGCGATGCTCCCAGGCGCGCTTGGCCAGATTTACCGTCGAACCCAGATAAATCGTGCCGTTGCGCTGACTGGCCATGATGTAGACATAAGCGTGTCCGTTCATCGCCAGCGTTCCACAACTGGGCCCCGGCGTTCGCCGGGGTGGTACTTACTCCCTTAGTTCAAGCTCGAATCGATCGCCTTGCAGGCAACCAGCAGCTCCTTGACCGCATCGACCGACACGGCAAGGTTCGCCTTGGCTTCGTCGTCGAGTTCGATCTCGACCACCTGCTCGACGCCGCCTGCACCGATCACCACCGGCACGCCGACATAGAGATTGTCGATGCCATATTGGCCGGTCAGGTGCGCCGCTGCCGGCAGCACGCGCTTCTGGTCATAGAGATAGGCTTCCGCCATCGCGATGCCGCTGGTGGCAGGCGCATAATAAGCCGAACCGGTCTTGAGCAGCGCAACGATCTCGCCGCCGCCGCCCCGCGTACGCTTGACGATCGCGTCGATCTTTTCCTGAGTCGAACGGCCCATCTTGATGAGGTCGGGAACCGGGATACCCGACACCGCCGAATATTGGATCACGGGGACCATGGTGTCGCCGTGGCCGCCGAGCACGAAGCTGGTCACGTCCTTGACCGAAACATCGAACTCCTCGGCGAGGAAGTGGCTGAAGCGCGCCGAATCGAGCACGCCGGCCATGCCGACGACCTTGTTGTGCGGCAGACCCGAAAATTCGCGCAGCGCCCACACCATCGCATCGAGCGGGTTGGTGATGCAGATGACGAACGCGTCAGGCGCGTTGGCGGCGATGCCCTCGCCGACGGCCTTCATCACCTTGAGGTTGATGCCGAGCAGATCGTCGCGGCTCATGCCGGGCTTACGCGCGACACCGGCGGTGACGATGATGACGTCCGCGCCCGCGATGTCCTTGTAATCATTGGTGCCGGTGATCTTGGCATCGAAGCCCTCGACCGGCGAGCACTGGCTGAGATCGAGCGCCTTGCCCTGCGGTACGCCTTCGACCACGTCGAACAGAACGACATCGCCCAGGCCCTTCAGTGCTGCGAGATGGGCGAGCGTGCCGCCGATGTTGCCGGCGCCGATCAGCGCGATCTTCTTGCGAGCCATCGAATGTCCTTCTTCGCTGTGGCCGCGTGCGGCCGACCTGTCTCGGCCGCGTTCGGCCTGAACGCGCGCGGCTTAGGCCGGTTTTCCCTGCGGGGCAACCCGAAAGAGAACGCCTTTGTCAAGGCTTATTGCACATGGTTCGCAAGTGCAATTATTTGACATCCGGGTGCTCCATTGCCACGTACCGCCGCTCGCCAGTCTTCGCATCAAACCATACCGACACCGGCTTGCCCGACGCATCGTCGATGAAACGCTCCGACGTCTCGCGCCAGTCAGGCCCCTGGGGCGCGCGCTGCACCGCGCCGTAGCGCACGCGCTCAAACGCAATGCCACCCGCCAGCAGCCCGGCCGCGACGACCGTCGGCCACGTTCCCGGATCCAGCACCACGCCAATCAGCGCGGCCGTCAAAAACAGCGCGGCGGCGACCAGCACGAAGGTACGCAGCATCATCGCCGGGGCTTCATTCGGGCGCGGGATCGAGCAGCACGGCGGTGCCGTACGCGACCACCTCGTTCATCGCCTGCGCGATCTCGCCCGAGTCGAAGCGCATCATCACCACCGCGTTCGCCCCCATCAGCGTGGCGTTGGCCACCATCCGGTCGATCGCGTGCCGCCGCGTATCCTCGACCAGCCTGGTATATTCGGGAATCTCGCCACCAACGATCGAGCGCAGGCTGGCGGTGATGTTGCCGCCAATCCCGCGACTGCGCACGACAACGCCAAACACCTGACCCAGCGTCGCGCGCACGGTGTGGCCGGGGACATTCTCGGTAGTGGTCACGAGCATGGCATGGCTCCCAAGGGCAGCAACTCCCTTAACGCGCCAACACGCCGCTGTTAAGCGGGTTCAGTCCGCGCCATGCCCCTGCGCCAGATAGGTTTCCGAACGCATCTCTTCCAGGCGGCTGATCGTACGGTCGAACTCGAAGCGGCCATCGCCCTTTTCGTAGAGCTGCGCCGGTTCGGCATCTGCGGCCGCCAGCAATTTGACCTTATGCTCATACAAAGCGTCGATCAGCGCCACGAACCGCGCCGCTTCATTGCGGTTTTCCGGCCCTAATTTGGGAATGCCGACCAGAATCACCGTATGAAAGCGCCGGGCGATCGCGATGTAATCGGCGGGCCCGCGCGCTTCCGCGCACAGTCGCTTGAAGCTGAACACCGCGACGCCTTTCAGCGCCTTGGGCACATGCAGCGTGCGGCCCTGCACGGTCAAATCCTCGGACGGCACGTGCGCGCGATCCTCGACCGGGAAATCGGTGAGGCGGAAAAAATCGCCCGAAAGGATGCGCGTCGCCTCCGGGCCGTTGGGCACCAGCCAGGTATCGACCTGACCCAAACGGTCGCGCCGATAATCGGTCGGGCCGTTGAGCGCGATCACGTCCAGCCGCGATTCGATCAAGGCGATGAAGGGCAGGAAATGCTCGCGGTTGAGGCCGTTCTTGTAGAGATCGATCGGCGGGCGGTTGGAAGTGGTCACCACCGTCACGCCTTCCTCGAGCAAGTGCGTGAACAGCCGCGACAGGATCATCGCATCGGGGCTGTTGGTCACCATCATCTCGTCAAAGGCGAGCAGCCGCGCTTCCTCGGCCAGCGCACGGGCAAGGCCCGGGATCGGATCGCCCTGCTCCTTGGCGCGTTCGATGGCGAGGCGCTGGTGCACCTCCAGCATGAATTCGGCAAAATGCACGCGCCGTTTCCGGCGGATATCGAGGCTGGTGTAGAACAAGTCCATCAGCATCGATTTGCCGCGCCCGACCCCGCCCCACAGATAAAGGCCACGGGGTGGCGCGGGCTTGCGGCCCAGCGCTCGCCACAAGGTGGAACCACGCTTGGGTGTTGCCTGCAGCGCCGTGGCGAGATCCGCCAGCCGCCGCGCCGCCGCCGCCTGTTCCGGATCGGGCTTGAGCTCGCCCGACGCGAGCAGCGCATCATAGCGCTTGAGGATGTCGGTCATCTGTCGCCGCTCGGCGCTTGAACGAAGCGGACGGACGCTCTGCGGCTCACTGATTGGCCCCCGGCGGCGTCGATTTGCGGAGCGTGCCCGTGAAACTGGCGATCGTCGGCGTGGCGTCCTGGACAATCAGCCCGCGCAGAAACAGCATGTTGCGCGTTTCCCGCAGCAATTCGACATGCGCCTCCAGCGGAACGCCGATCGCGCCGCCCCCGATGAGCTGCGCCGACAGATCGAGCGTCACCGCCCCGCCCGCCTGCAAGACACCGAAGCCGCGCGCCGCCGCGAACAGCGCGACATCCATGAAACCGAGCAAGGCCCCGCCATGCACATCGCCGCGCATATTGGAATGTTCGTGCCGCGGCAGCATCCGCACCCGCGCGATCGGGCCTTCGACCTTGACCAGCAACGGCTCGATAAAGCTGTTGAAGCGCGTCGGATCGCGAAACTGCCAGCGCTTCCATCCCGGCAGATCGGGATCGTCGTCATACGAAAAAGGAGCTTCAGTCAAAACGCGACGATCCCCGATAGCCTGCTCCCCGCGGGAGACGACAGCCCCCGCAGCGCGGATTAGGGTGACGCAGGCGACCGTCGGCCTCACCCCAACCCTTCCCTCCAGGAGAGGGCGTTATACGATCCGTTCGACTTCCAGCTTCTTGATCTCGGCAATCGCCTTGGCCGGATTCAGACCTTTGGGACAGACGTTCGCGCAATTCATGATCGTGTGGCAGCGATACAGGCGGAACGGATCCTCCAGATCGTCAAGCCGCTCGCCGGTCATCTCGTCGCGGCTGTCGGCGAGCCAGCGATAGGCCTGCAACAGGATCGCCGGGCCGAGGAACTTGTCCGAATTCCACCAATAGCTCGGGCACGACGTCGAACAGCACGCGCACAGGATGCACTCGTACAGGCCATCGAGCTTTTCGCGATCTTCCGGCGACTGCAGCCGCTCCTTGCCCGAGGGCGGCGGCGTGACGGTCTGCAGCCACGGCTTGATCGAGCTGTACTGCGCATAGAAATGCGTGAAATCGGGGACCAGGTCCTTGATCACTTCCATATGCGGCAACGGCGTGATGCGCACGTCGCCCTTCACGTCTTCGATCGCCTTGGTGCAGGCGAGCGTGTTGGTGCCGTCGATGTTCATCGCGCACGATCCGCAAATCCCCTCGCGGCACGAGCGGCGGAAGGTGAGCGAGCTGTCCTGCTCGGACTTCATCTTGATCAGCGCGTCGAGCACCATCGGCCCGCACGAATCGAGATCGACCTCGAACGTGTCGTAATGCGGGTTTTCGCCGGCATCGGGATCGTAGCGGTAGATTTTGAAATTCTTGGTCCGCGACGCCTCGGCAGCGGCTTTATGCACCTTGCCGGTCTTCTTGATCTTAGAATTGGCGGGAAGAGAGAATTCGGCCATCGCTTGCTCGCGCTTTCCATCCGTGGGGAGCGGTACACCGCCCTAGAGTCTTATAGGCCGTACACAAGCAGGGGCCCGCTCGCAAACCCCTATGGCGACGAATTGCTGCAACTGCGATTGTCCATGCCGGTGCCCCGACGCATCAATCTTTGACGATGCAAAGAATAAGTAGCGGCACGGCGCGTTGAACGCGCAGGGCGCAACGCCATTTGCGAGGCAGCGCCGAAGACCCTCCAGCGGGCGGGCCGCGCCAGGGAATTCGCATCATGACCAGCAGACTCGAGGGCAAGAAAGCAATCGTGACCGGCGGATCGCGCGGGATTGGCGCGGCGATCGCCCGTCGGCTCGCCGCCGATGGCGCCGACGTCGTCATCACCTTTGCCGGCAATCAGGACGCCGCCAACCAGACCGTCGGTGCGATCACCGCCGCCGGCCGGAAGGGCTATGCAATCCAGGCCGACAGTGCCGATCCCGTCGCCCAGCGCGCCGCCATCAAGGAGGCGATCGAAAAGCTCGGCGGGCTCGACATCCTTGTCCACAATGCCGGAATCGCCGACTTCGCCTCGATCGAAACCGATCCGGCCGACTCGTTCCGGCTCCAGTTCGGTGTCAATGTCGACGGCGTGTTCGCCGGCACCGCAGCGGCAGTGCCGCTGATCGCCGATGGTGGACGGATCATCGTGATCGGCAGCATCAACGCGCACACCATGCCGATCGCAGGCGGCGCCATTTACGGCGCGACCAAGGCGGCGGTGGCCGGGCTGGTGCGCGGCTGGGCGCGTGACCTGGGATCACGCGGCATTCTGGTCAACGTCATCCAGCCGGGCCCGATCGACACCGACCTCAATCCCGCCGATGGCGAAATCGCCAAGCTGCTCACCCCCGGCATCGCGCTCGGCCGCTATGGCAAAGCGGACGAGGTGGCAGCGCTTGCCGCTTTCCTCGCCAGCGACGAAGCGTCGTACATCACCGGCGCGGCGATCGACATCGACGGCGGCTTCTCGCTGTAAGCGAAGGGCGGTGCCGGAAATTCCGGCACCGCCCGCCAGCGCCGCCGCGATACGCGGTTAAATCACGTCGAGCACCAGCCCCAGCGCGCGGGCTTCCTCGGCCTCAATGTACCAGTTGGACGGAGCCTTTTCGCGCAGTTCCTCGAAATCGACTCGGCTGCCCATCACGATGTCGCGAAAGCCTTCCTCCTCGATCAGGATCGAATGCTCGACTTCGTGCAAAGCCGCCTTGATTGAGGCGACGACCATGCGCAGCGGGCCGTTGAGGTTGAGCGTCTTGGTGATCGTGCGCTCATGGATCATCAGCCGCGTGTGCCGCGTGAGGAAGCGGCGATCGACCGGGAAGGCCGCCATGAACGTGGCACCTGCCGAATAGACCGCGACCTTGCCCAGGAACAGAATCTCGCGCCCGTCATGATCCTCGAGCAAACGGATATCGTCGGCCATCGTCCGCGCGACCTCGGGGTCGCCACCCAGCGTCGTTAGGGCGATGACGAGCGTGCCCTCGCCCGGGCATTGCTCGAGCTGCTGGCGGAAGCTTGAATACATCATCTGGTCGACCGGCCCCGACAAGCGAATGTGCGGGTTGGCGAGCAGGGGATAGCGGGGCTGGGACATGAGCGCGCAAACCTCCGACGCGCGCGAGAGTTCCGGCGCGATTGGCAAGATCCCGGCCCTCCCTTGCAGAGGGAGGGCCGGGACGCGCGATCAGTATACGCGCTTCTTGGGCTTGATGTATTCGACGTCGTCGGTGAGCGTGTAGTCGTGCACCGGGCGGAAGCCGAGATCGACCGTGCCGTCCTTGCCGCCCCAACCGGTGAAGGTCGCGGTGGTGTGCTTCATCCAATTGACGTCGTCGCGATCGGGATGATCCTCGTTGACGTGCGCGCCGCGGCTTTCCTTGCGGTTGGCCGCCGAGTTCATCGTCACCACCGCTTGCGCCAGCAGATTGTCGAGTTCGAGCGTCTCGACGAGATCGGTGTTCCAGATCAGCGAGCGATCCTGCACATCGACATCGGCCAGGCGGCTATAGGTCGCACCAATCTTCTCGACGCCTTCGCTGAGCAGCGCATTGTCGCGGAATACCGCGCAATTCTTCTGCATCGTGCGCTGCATCTCCAGCCGGATCGCCGCGGTCGGCGAGCCGCCCTTAGCATTGCGGAAATGGTCGAGACGGCCGAGCGCCAGCTCTTCCGAGCCCTTTGGCAGCGGCCCGTGCGGCGTGTTGGGCTTGAGCGTCTCCTTCAGGCGCAGCCCGGTCGCGCGGCCGAACACCACGAGATCGATCAGGCTGTTGGAGCCAAGACGGTTCGCGCCATGCACCGAGACGCACGCCGCCTCGCCCACGGCGAACAGGCCCGGCACGACGCTGTCGGGGTTGCCGTCCTTCAACTGCACGACTTCGCCGTGGAAGTTACACGGGATGCCGCCCATATTGTAATGCACCGTCGGCGTGACCGGCAGCGGCTGGCGCGTCAGATCGACACCGGCGAAGATCTTGCCGGTCTCGGTGATGCCGGGCAGCCGCTCGTGCAGCACCTTGGGGTCGATATGGTCGAGGTGAAGGAAGATATGATCCTTCTCCTTGCCGACGCCGCGCCCCTCGCGCATTTCCATCGCCATCGAGCGCGACACGACGTCGCGGCTGGCGAGATCCTTGGCACTCGGCGCGTAGCGCTCCATGAAGCGCTCGCCCTCGGAGTTGGTCAGGTAACCACCCTCGCCGCGCGCGCCTTCGGTGATGAGCACGCCCGCGCCGTAAATGCCGGTCGGGTGGAACTGGACGAATTCCATGTCCTGCAACGGCAGCCCGGCGCGCAGCACCATCCCGCCGCCGTCGCCGGTGCAGGTATGGGCGGACGTCGCCGAGAAATAGGTACGGCCATAGCCGCCCGTCGCCAGCACGACCGCATGGCTGCGGAAACGGTGGATCGAGCCGTCATCCATGCACAACGCGATCACGCCACGGCACACGCCGTTTTCCATGATCAGGTCGAGCGCGAAATATTCGATGTAGAAGTCTGCGTCATACTTCAGGCTCTGCTGATACAGAGCGTGGAGCATCGCGTGGCCGGTACGGTCGGCCGCGGCGCAGGTGCGCTGCGCGGGTGGGCCTTCGCCCATATTCTGCATCATGCCGCCGAACGGACGCTGATAGATCTTGCCTTCGTTGGTGCGGCTGAACGGCACACCGGCATGTTCCAGCTCATACACCGCCTGCGGTGCCTCGCGGACCATATATTCGATCGCGTCCTGGTCGCCGAGCCAGTCGGACCCCTTGACGGTGTCGTACATGTGCCAGGTCCAGTGGTCCGGGCCCATATTGCCGAGGCTGGCGGCGATGCCGCCCTGTGCGGCCACGGTGTGGCTGCGCGTCGGGAACACCTTGGTGATGCACGCGGTCTTCAGCCCGGCTTCGGCGCTGCCCATCGTCGCGCGCAGGCCCGAGCCCCCGGCACCCACGACAACCGTGTCATAGGTATGGTCGATGATCTTATATGCCTCAGGCATGCGGCGCTCCGGTGGTGGCGGTGAAGGCGACCTTGAGGATCGCGAAAAGGGCGATGGCGGCGGTGCCGAAAGTGAAGAAGTTGAGGATCAGCAGCCACGCGACGCGTGCTGCGCCGTGGACATAATCCTCGATCAGCACCTGCAGGCCGAGTCGGAAATGGTAGAAGACCGACACGATCAGCAAGCCCATCGGGATCGCCGCCCAGGGCGATTGCAGCCAGCCGCGCGCGGTGTCGTAATCATAAGCAGGCATCCGCGCGATCGCGACGAAGAACCAGACCATCAGGAACAGGTTTGCCGCTGCGGTGACACGCTGCGCCCACCAGTGATGCGCGCCTTCCTTGGCGCTGCCGAGGCCGCGCACGCGGCCGAGTTCGGTTCCATTGCCCATCTTATTTCACCATCAGCAAATAGGCCCAGAAGGCCACGGTCGCGAGGACCGAAAATACCATCGTCGCGATCGACCCGACGCGATTGCCCTTCAGTTCATAACCGGCCCCGGTATCCAGCACGAAATGGCGGATGCCGGTGGCGAGATGCTGAAAAAAGCACAGCGTCAAGCCGATGCCAAACAGATAGCCGAGCGCCCCGCCCAGCCATTCGCCAAACACGAAGGTGAAGGTCGCATAGCTCTTGGCACCACCGGCCAGCGCCGCGAGCCACCACACCAGCACCACGGTGCCGACCGTCGCCATGCCATCGCCGGTGATGCGGTGAACGATCGAGACGATCATGTGCGGACCCGGTTTCCAGATCGACAGATGCGGGCTGAGCGGGCGGGCGCGGGGAGCAGAGCTGGCCAAGGCGGAACGTCCTCGTCGATTGATGGGTCGAAATGTGCGGTCTGATACAGGTGTGCTCTCTTAGACACCGAAGCGCGCGATGCAAGGTTTGTAGGCTGCTTGTGCGCATGCAATCGCTACATGCGCCCCCGGGCACTGGTGGCGAACATGCCGACATCGCCCGCAGCGCGGTTGGCCAGAGCGAATCGAAGGGGCGATCGTCGCAGGGCGGCAACCGCGCTTACCGCGCATTAACCAAATCGCGCTACGCCATGTGTCGGACCGTCCGCTTCATCGGTCATGCCAGACACGGAGTTTTCGCCTTGACCGTCAATGAATTGCCCAATCCCGGCACGGTTGCTGCGACGATCGACATCCGGGCGCGGCTGCGCGCGTTCGATTCCGACAATTCGCTGGAGAGTGCGGCACGCGACGTGTGGACGATCCTGGAGCCCGATGCCGCAGACATCGCGCTGGCGTTCTGGGCCCAGTGGCGGCGCGCGAGTCCCGGCGCGCAAAGCTGGCAACCGCATGAAGAAACCAAGATGGTCGAACTTGGCGTCACCTATCTGCGCCACCGTTTCTGCGACGTGTCCGGGCGCCTGTGGGTCGAGTCGATGGAGCGCTCGGTCGCCTCGGGCTACAAGGCGGGGGTCTCGACCATGGCTTTGCTGTCGATGACCTGCGCCAGCGATCGAGCCGCTCTGGAAATTCTGTTCAAGCGCGTGAAATCGGACGACCCGCGCTTGCCGACGTTCATTGATACGGTGATGCGCCTGACCGGCCTCGAAGCCGAGATCACCGTCGAAATCTACAACGCATTCCGCGCTCACACCGCGCGCGGCGAACGCGACCGGCTGGCGATCGACTTCCGCGAAGGAATCGCTGCCACAGTCGAACAGGCGACCCAGGAATCGGAAGTGCTGCGCGGCCAATCGGTCAAAACCTCCACCTCGGCGCGCGGAATGCTGGGCAAGACCAGCGAAGTCGCCGCAGCAGCCGAGCAATCGGCGATGGCGATGCGCGAAGCAGCGCAAACCGCCGCCGGGCTTATCCGCGCGATCGAGGACGCGCGCACCGAAGTCGAAGCCGCCGCCGAAATCGCGACGCGCGCCTCGTCCCAGGCTGGTGCTGCGGTCGGCATGTCGGAGACGCTCAGCGACCACGCCAAGTCGATCGAATCGATCCTCGGTCTCATCCGCGACATTGCCGGGCAGACCAATCTGCTCGCGCTCAACGCCACGATCGAGGCCGCCCGCGCGGGCGATGCCGGGCGCGGCTTTGCCGTGGTTGCGCAGGAAGTGAAGAGCCTCGCCAACCAGACCGCACGCGCGACCGACGACATCGCCGCCAAGATCGCCGCGATCCAGTCCGCCACGCGCTCGACGGTCGAGACCAACGCCTCGATCAAGGCGACCGTTTCGGAAGTGCAGGAAAGCGCCAACCGCATCCGCTATGCGATGGAAGCGCAGGCGCAGACCGTCACCGCGATCACCGCCGCCGTCGATGAAACCGCGCTGGCCGCGGATTCGATGTCCAACACCATCACCGCGATCCGCGAGGACACCGAAAGCGTTGCCTCCGAGATCGACCGCGTCGGGCGCGGTTTCGACTCGCTCGATACGAAACTTGGCATGCTCAAGAACAGCGCGAGCGAATTCGTCGCGAAAGTCGCTGCATGAGCCCTGGAGAGGATCTGACATGGCTGGAAGCGGGACGCCCGAGGGCGCGACCGCCGGCGGGTGGAGTGGCGTAAGCCGCACTGCCGCCGCGCGCGTCGCGGACTATGATTGGGATGGCAGTGTCGCCGCCGCCTCCGCCGAAATTGCGGACGCCATCGTCGGCCATGAAGGCGAAATCGCGCGCGCTTTCTGGGAGTATTATCTCTCGCTGCCGCAAACGGCGCATATCCGGGGGTTCTTCACGCCCGACTATCTGTCCGCGCGCGTGGCGCACAGCGCAAAATATACCCGCGCCAAATATGCCGCGCCGCTGGACGACGATTGGATGCGCATGGCGATCCGCCACGCCACCGATTCGCAAAAGGCCAATATTCCGTTGCCAGCGCTGCTGACCTCGTTGAGCTTCGCGCATAGCCGTACGCTCGAACGGATCGAGGCGAAGCTCGGGATGGGGTCCCCCCGGCTGCGGGTGCTGGCGGATTGCGTGCAGCGACTTGGGCTGGTTGAGGCCGACGTCATGGCATCGCATCTCGGCGCACGCGATGCCGAGCGGGCCCGCGACGAGCGCCGCACGCGGTCAAGCGCGTTCAGCGCGACCATCGCCGGATCGATCGAGGGCACCGCCGCGCTCGGCAATCGCATCCGCATTCAGGCGCAGGGCGCTGCGCGATCGGCGCGCGGGATGCTGGGCAAGACCAGCGAAGTCGCGGCTGCGGCCGAGCAATCGGCGATGGCGATGCGCGAAGCCGCACAGACCGCCGCCGGGCTGATCCGCGCGATCGAGGATGCGCGCACCGAGGTCGAAGCCGCCGCCGAAATCGCGACCCGCGCCTCGACTCAGGCGGGGGCTGCGGTCGGCATGTCGGAGACGCTCAGCGACCATGCCAAGTCGATCGAATCGATCCTCGGGCTCATTCGCGACATTGCCGGGCAGACCAACCTCCTCGCGCTCAACGCCACGATCGAGGCCGCGCGCGCTGGCGATGCCGGGCGCGGCTTTGCCGTCGTTGCGCAGGAAGTGAAGAGCCTCGCCAGCCAGACCGCCCGCGCCACCGACGACATCGCCGCCAAGATCGCCGCGATCCAGTCGGCCACGCGCTCGACCGTCGCGACCAACGCCTCGATCAAATCGACCGTGGCCGAGGTGCAGGAAAGCGCCAACCGCATCCGCTACGCGATGGAGGCACAGGCGCAGACCGTCACCGCGATCACCGCCGCCGTCGACGAAACCGCGCTCGCCGCCGATTCGATGTCTAACACGATCACCGCGATCCGCGAGGACACCGAAAGCGTTGCGGGGGAAATCGAAACGCTCGAACACGATTTCGGCGAGGTCGATGATCGTCTTGGGGGCCTGAAGCGCGCCGCTGATACCTTCTCGGCCAGCGTCGCGGCCTGACCGCGCGCCATCACGAGCGAGCGATATGGCGGCGACCGCGATCGCCCGCTACACCGGGCGCATGACCCATATTCTCCTCACCGGTTCCTCGCGCGGTATCGGTGCCGCGACGCTGACGGCGCTACAGGCGGCTGGTGCCACCGTCATCGGACAGGGGACCGCAAGCGGCATCCCGGCCGACTTTGCCGATCCGGCGGCACCGCGCGCGCTGTGGGACGCGGCGCTCGCCGCGCATGGCGGGCGGATCGACGTGCTGATCAACAATGCCGGGGTGTTCGAAGCCAATCCGATCACGCGCGACGATGCCGCCTGGGTTGCGGAATGGGAGCGCACAATGCGCATCAACCTGACCGCCGCCGCGGAATTGTGCCGCCTCGCGGTGCTGCACTGGCAGGACCGTGGGACCGGTGGGCGGATCGTCAACATCGCCAGCCGCGCCGCCTATCGCGGCGATTCGCCGCAGCATTGGCATTATGCCGCGTCCAAAGCGGGCATGGTCGCGATGACCAAGAGCATCGCGCGCGGCTATGCCAAGGACGGCATTCTTGCCTTTGCGGTCTGTCCCGGCTTCACCATGACCGGCATGGCCGAAGAGTATCTGGAGAGTCGCGGCGGGGACAAATTGCTCGCCGACATTCCGCTCGGCCGCGTGGCTAGCCCCGAGGAAGTCGCCGAGGTCGCCCGCTTCCTCGCACTCGATGCGCCGCCATCGATGACGGGCGCAGTGCTCGACGTGAACGGCGCGAGCTACGTGCGCTAAGTCAACGCAACGCGCGCAAGCGTTCGAGATCCTCGGGCCGGTCGATATCGAGCAATTCGGCCTCGGGCGCGATCACATGCCGCCCGGCCCGCACCATTGCGCGACCGCCTTCATCGCCGCTCAGCGTCATCAGCGCATCGAACTGATCGACCCCGAACAATGCGGGCGGGCTGCTGTGAACCCCGTTACTCGACGCGACCACCGCATCCGGGCCGCTCGCCGCCTCGAGCAAGCGGTGGATGTGCGTCGCGGTCACGCGCGGCATATCGGCCAGAGCGATCACCACCGCTGCGCAGCCAATCTCGCGCGCCGCCGCGACGCCGAGCTTGACCGATCCCGACATGCCGTCATCGGGATTGTGATTGTGGAGCACGGCATAGCCCCGGCTGGCGAAATCGAGCTCGGTGCCCGAACATACCACGAAGCGCGCCTTGAACGGCACGTCCTCCAGCGCAGTGACGACATGATAGGCCAGCGGCTTGCCGAGAAAGGGTTCCTGCAATTTGTCCGCGTCACCGAACCGGCGCGATCGCCCGGCCGCGAGCAGGATCAGCACGCACTCTTCGACCGCGATCATCGCTTCAGTCCTTCCGGTTGAACGCTCCTACCATGGCCGCCGCGATCGACAGCGCGATTTCGGCGGGGCCGATCGCGCCGATATCGAGCCCGACCGGCGCATCGATGCGATCGATGTCCGTGTCTGCAACGCCCGCCGCCGCCAAACGCTCCCGCCGTGCGGCATGGCTGCGGCGCGAACCGAGCGCGCCGACATAGGCGGTGGGCCGCGCAAGTGCTGCAACCAGCGCCGGATCGTCGATCTTGGTGTCGTGGCTGAGCGTGACCACCGCGCTTGCCGGACCCGGGTCGAGCGCTTCGATCGCCTCGTCGGGCCAGCGATCGTCGAGCGTGACGCCGGGGAAACGCTCCTCGGTCAGGAAGCGCGCACGCGGATCGATGATCGTCACCTGGATGCCCAATTGCCGCGCGAGACCAGCCAGCGCCTGCGCGATCTGCACCGCACCGACGATGAACAGCCGCCGCGGCGGATCATAGCGATTGACGAACGCCGCGCCCTCCAGCGGGCGCAGCGAACTTTGCCCGCTGGCAAGATCGGTCGACACCGCCAACGCCTCGCCGCTCGCCTGCGCCTCGGCAATGCGGTCGAACAGTTCGGGGTCGAAGCCTTCGGCCGATACCGGCTGCACCAGCACGGAAATCTCGCCGCCGCACGGCAGGCCGACTTCCCAGGCGGCGGCATCGGCCACGCCATAGTTTTTGAGCTGGAACGGCGCGCCCGCAATCACCTCGGCGGCGGTCGCCAAGATGTCGCTCTCGACACAGCCGCCCGACACCGAGCCTTCAAACCGCCCGTCGGCATGGACGATCATATGGCTGCCACGCGGGCGCGGGGCCGATCCCCAGGTCGATACCACCGTGGCGAGCGCGAGCGGCGCGCCCTTCCACTGCGCGGCGGCGTTCAGCACGGAATCGTTATCGGCCATCATCTTCTCCTGATCCTCCCCGTTCCGGGGAGGAGTCACATTTCCGGCAAACCGGACACTATCTTGTCGAGCGTCAGCGGAAAGTCGCGTACGCGCACGCCGCAGGCATTGTAGATCGCGTTGGTCACCGCCGCGCCCGCGCCGGAAATCGACAATTCGCCCAATCCCTTCACCCCGATCGGATTGGCATGGGTGTCGATCTCTTCGAGGAACAGCACGTCGAGCGGCGGCACGTCGGCATGGCTCGGCACATGATATTCGCCCAGGTCATGGTTGACGAACTGGCCGTGGCGCTGGTCGAGCACCGCTTCCTCCATCAGCGCATAGCCAATGCCCCAGATCATCCCGCCAATCGCCTGGCTGCGCGCCAGCTTCGCGTTGAGGATTCGCCCGGCCTCGAACACGCCAAGCATGCGCCGCACGCGCACTTCGCCCGTCACGGCATTCACCGCAACTTCGGCGAATTGCGCACCGTGCGCCGCCTGGCTGAAGGTGCGGGCATTGGAGCCTTGCGAAATCTTGCCCATCGCCACCAGCGGCGCGTCACCAACCAGTTCGGCGAGCGGCACGCGCCGGTTGCCGGCGACCGCATGACCGTCCTTCAACGTCATGTCCTGCGCCTTGGCCCCCATCCGCTCGGCCAGCGTCGCGACGATGTCCTCGCACGCCAGCGCGACCGAGGACCCCGCGCTCGCCGCACCGAACGACCCGCCCGAGCCCGCGCCCGGCGGCAAATCGGTATCGCCCAGGATCACGTCGATCTGCTCCATCGGCAGCCCCAGCGCCTCGCCCGCAATCTGCGCGAGGATCGTGTAGCTGCCAGTGCCGATATCGGTCATGTCGGTTTCGATCCGCGCGCGGCCATCGGGCGACAGCGTCACGCGCGCTTCCGAATCGACCAGCAGGTTGATCCGCACCGCTGCCGACACGCCCATGCCGATCAGCCATTCACCTTCGCGCACCTGCCCCGGTTGCGCCGAACGCTTGGCCCAGCCAAAGGCCTCCGCCCCGCGATCAAGACAAGCGACCAGCCCGCGCGTCGAAAAGGGCGCACCCGTCATCGGATCGACCTTCGGCTCGTTCAGCTTGCGAAAGTCGATCGGATCGCGGCCCAGCGCCTCGGCCATCTCGTCCATCGCGCTTTCCAGAGCGAGCGTGCCGACCGCCTCGCCCGGCGCGCGCACCGCGCCCGCCATCACCATGTCGAGCGTGACCACCTTGTGGCTGAAATGCCGGACCGGTGCCTCGTAAAGCGAGATCGACCCCAAAGCGACCGGCTCCATGAAACCGCCATCGGGACCTTGGCTAATGACACTGTCATGCCCGACCGCCAGCAGCTTGCCCTCTTCGGTCGCGGCGAGGCGGATGCGCTGATGGGTGTCGGTGCGGCGATACACGTTGTGGAACAATTGGCGGCGCGCCATCGCGATCTTGACCGGACGCCCGAGCTTCTGCGCGGCGATTGCCGCCAGCACCGCATCCGGCCCCAGCATCTTTCCGCCGAAGCCACCGCCAATATAGGGTGACAGGATTCGCACCTTTTCGTCGGCAACGCCCAGCGACTTGGCCAGCACTTGCCGCGCGACCTTGAGGATCTGCAGACTGGAATGCAGCGTCAGCGAATCGCCATTCCAGATCGCAACCGAGGCGTGCGGCTCCATCGCGGCATGGACGTGGTTGGGCGTGGTATAGATTTGGTCGATCGTCACCGCCGCCTGCGCCATGGCGGCTTCGATATCGCCCTTGGCAATGTCCTGCAGCCGCGAATCCTTGGGCGGGCCGCTCGCTTTGTCGATATCGGCCATCGTGTCGAAATGGCCGGGTTCGATGGCGACATGCACGCGCACCGCCTTCGCCGCCGCGCGCGCCGCCTCGAAACTGGTCGCCACCGCAACGCCGACGACCTGATCCCAATGGTCGATCTCGTCGTTCCCTGTATGAGCCGGGCCGAACGCCGCCGCCTGGCGCGGGATGCGCGGATCATCGACGATGATGTCGAGCACATCGGGTAGCGCGCGCGCGGCATCGGTATCGATGCCCGTCACCTTACCCTTGGCGGCGGGCGCTGTGATCAGATAGCCGTACGCCACCTCGCCTTCGACCAGATGCTCATAACCATAATGTGCCGCGCCGCTGACCTTGAGCGCGCCTTCGCTGCGGTCAAGCGCGGCACCGAGCACGCCTTGCACGCCGCGATCCATTGCGAGGCCGGGATGATCGGCATCCATCGTAAAGTCGCTCATGCACCTGCTCCTGTCAGCGTGCGCAGCGTCGCGATCAGCGTCCGGCGCGCGAGCGGTATCTTGAAATCGTTCGCGCCGTGGCCCCTGGCGTCGGCCAGCAGCGCATCCGCCGCAGCCGCAAACACGGCGTCACTCGGCGCTTGCCCGACCAGCGCGGCCTCGACCGCCGAGTCGCGCCACGGCATCGGCGCAAGCCCGCCAAACGCCAGCGCGGCGGAGGCGATCTTCCCGTCCACAACCGCAACCACCCCCGCCACCGACACCAAGGCAAAGGCATAAGACGCGCGGTCGCGCACCTTGCGATAGGCCTGCGCACCGGCAGGCGGCACGGGCAGTTCGACATGGGTGATGAGTTCGCCCGGCCGGAGCACCGTCTCGATTTCGGGCGTATCCCCCGGCAAGCGATAGAAATCGCCGATCGCGATCCGGCGCTTGTCACCGTCAGAGGTGAGCGTGACGATCGTCGCATCCAGCGCGCGCAAGGCCACCGCCATGTCGCTGGGGTTGGTGGCGATGCACTGCTCGCTGGTCCCGAGAATCGCGAGATTGCGGTTGAACCCGTCCATCGCCGAACAGCCCGCGCCGGGGTCGCGCTTGTTGCACGCCATCGCGGTATCATAGAAATACGGGCAACGCGTGCGCTGGAGCAGATTGCCGCCGGTCGTGGCCTTGTTGCGCAATTGCCCGGAGGCTCCAGCGAGCAAAGCGCGGCTCAGCACCGGATAATCGGCGATCACCTGCATGTTCGCAGCAAGGTCGCTATTGGGCACCAACGCCCCGATCGTCAGCCCGCCATCGCCGCGCCGCTCGACCCGTGCGAGATCGAGCCGGCTGATGTCGACCAGTTTCTCCGGCGTTTCGATCTGCAGCTTCATCAGATCGAGCAAATTGGTGCCGCCCGCAATGAAGCGGCCACCGGCGGCGACCGCAGCTTCGGGGCTCTCGGCGCGGCTGTAGGTGAAGGTCTTCATGCGCGCTCCGCCCCCGCGACTTCGGCAATGGCATCGACGATATTGGGATAGGCCGAACAGCGACACAGATTGCCGCTCATCCGCTCCGAAATCTCAGCCCCGTCGAGCGTGACCGTTTCCAGATCGGCACTGACATGGCTCGGCCAGCCCTTGGCCATCTCATCGAGCATCCCGACCGCCGAACAAATCTGCCCCGGCGTGCAATAGCCGCATTGATAACCGTCATGTTTGATGAAGGCGGCCTGCAGCGGATGCAGGTCCTCTGCGCTGCCAAGTCCTTCTATCGTCAGAATGTCATCATCCTGATGCATCACCGCCAAAGTGAGACATGCATTGATCCGTCGGCCGTTGACCAGCACCGTGCACGCACCGCACTGGCCATGGTCGCAGCCCTTCTTCGTTCCCGTCAGCCCGAGATGTTCGCGTAGCACATCGAGCAGTGAGGCACGGATATCGGGCTCGACCGTATGGGTCGCGCCATTGATGGTGAAATGCATTGAGGCTCGCCTCCCGTTGAGCTTGGGGTAACGATTATGAACGCTTTGGTTTCCGTATATCGGCGCACGCCCGCCCTTCTTAAAGGGATCGCGCGCACGCGAATAGCCGGTATGGCGGCGCTGCTGCTGGCATCGGGCGGCGCAATGGCGCAGACTGTGCCGGTGAAGCCGCTTTCCTCCCCTATCGTCATCGCGCATCGCGGCGCGAGCGGGCTGCGTCCCGAACATACCATCGCCTCCTATACGCTGGCGATCGAACAAGGTGCCGATTTCATCGAGCCCGATCTGGTGCTGACCAAGGACGACGTGTTCGTCGCGCGCCATGAAAACGACATTACCGGCACCACCGATGTCGCCAAGCATCCCGAATTCGCCGCACGCCGCACCACCAAGGTGATCGACGGCGAAACCCACATCGGCTGGTTTACCGAGGATTTCACGCTCGCCGAGTTGAAGACGCTGCGCGCGATCGAGCGGTTGCCCAAGGTTCGCCCCGACAACGCCAAATATGACGGCCAGTTCGACGTGCCGACGCTGGCGGAGGTGATCGCGCTCGCCAAGAAACATTCGGTCGGTGGCCGCGTCGTCGGCATCTATCCCGAGACCAAGCATCCGACCTATTTCGCCAGCATCGGCCATCCGATGGAGGCCCGCCTCGTCGCGCAGTTGAACGCGGCGGGCTGGTCCAAGCCGAGCGACCCGGTGTTCATCCAGTCGTTCGAGGTCAACAACCTCAAGCAATTGCACAGCATGACCGGCCTGCGCCTGATCCAGTTGATTGACGCCACCGGCGCCCCCGCCGACAACGCCGCACCGAGCTACGCCGCGATGGCGACACCCGAAGGGCTCAAGGCCGTCGCGGCTTATGCGTACGGGATCGGCCCCAATAAGGACATGATCCAGCGCGGCGATGCCGCCCCGTCCACGCTGGTGGCGGACGCCCATGCCGTCGGGCTGCGGCTCCATCCCTGGACCTTCCGCGCGGAAAACATGTTCCTGCCGCCATCGCTGCGTATCGGCACCGACCCCGTCGCGCGCGGTAAGCTGGCCGAGGAAATCACGCGCTTCCTCAATCTCGGCATCGATGGTTTCTTCACAGACTTCGCGTATATCGGCGTGGACGCGCGCAATGCTCGGCGTGCCAAGGCGAAAGGCCAGTAATGCGCAAATCCGTGATCGCTGTCGCCGCCCTGCTCCCGCTGCTTGGCGGCGGTTGCCTAGCCAAGACGGTGGTCAATGTCGCCACCCTGCCCGTGCGCGCGACCAGCAAGGCGGTCGACTGGACGACGACGAGTCAGTCCGAAGCCGATCGCAATTACGGCCGCAAGATGCGCAAGCAGGAAGCGCGCGAAGGACGGGATCTGAAACGGCAATATAAGGAATGTCGCGCGCAAAATCGCGACGATTGCGATCAATACCGGCCCCACGCCGAACGCTAAACCGGCACATGGCGGCGGGTGCGTTAGGTCGCCCCGCCGCCCAGCACGCGCGCCACCGCCAGCATCACCGCCGGGCGCACCTGCACCCCGACATGGCTGCTCCGTACTTCGATCGCGCGGCTGGCGGCATCATGGCAGATCATGCCGTTGACCAGCCCGTCGCTGCGGCTCCAGATCGCGGTGCTCGGCACCGGCAACGGCTCCGCCACCAGTGCGCTTTGCGCGCGGACATGCGGGGCATCGACGCGCTCCCCGGTCAACAACTCGAACGCGCGCCACACGTTGGTGGCACGCGGGTCGCCGGCGAAGGGCGAACTGATCGTCACCACCTCGCGCACCATGCCGGGCAGACGGTGTGCCGCGAAGCGCGCCATGATCCCGCCCAGGCTGACCCCGATCAGCGTCACCGGTGCGCCCGTTTCGTCATACATCGCACGGATCCGTGCCAACAGCCGCTCGCCCTCCGGCCCGATCGTGCGCGCGCCGAGATTGCGCCCGAGCCCCCAGCCTTCGGCGCGATAGCCAAGCCTACGCAGATAGCGCCGCAGGAACACCCCCGAAGCATCGCTGTTGAACAGCCCCGGCAGCAGCATCACCGCTCGCCCGTCACCACGCGGAGCCTGCGCCAGCATCGTGCGCGCGCCCGCAAGCGAGGCAAGGCCCCAGGCACCCCGCGGCACCTCCAGCGCCCATAACAGCTTCGATGGTGGCTTCATCGCCGATTCCGGTCGCACAGCGCGCTGAAAAGTCGTTTCATCTGCAACCCGTTTCCTGCCCTGCTATGGCTGTGCTACCCTGAAGTCATGACCGAAGAAACGCATGTTCTCGACCGCCCACCAGCCAACGCGGCGGATGATTGGACGATCCCGCAAGACTGGGCGCACTTCACCCAGGAGGAGCACCGCGTGTGGGATACGTTGTTCGCGCGCCAGGCCAAATTACTGCCGGGCCGCGCCTCCGACGCCTATTTACGAGGGCTGGATGTACTGAAGCTGTCCAAACCCGGCATTCCCGATTTCGAGGAGCTATCGGAGCGGCTGATGAAGCTCACCGGCTGGCAAGTCGTGGCGGTGCCGGGGCTGGTGCCCGACGACGTGTTTTTCGATCACATGGCCAATCGTCGCTTCGTCGCGGGCAATTTCATCCGCCGCCCCGACCAGCTCGATTATCTGCAGGAACCCGATGTGTTCCACGACGTGTTCGGCCATGTGCCGATGCTCGCCGACCCGGTCTTTGCCGATTATCTCGCGGCTTATGGGCGCGGCGGGCAGCGCGCGCAGGGCCTGGATGCGCTCAAATATCTCGGGCGGCTTTACTGGTATACGGTCGAATTCGGCCTGATCGCCGAGCCCGAGGGTTTGCGCATCTATGGCGCGGGCATCGTCTCCAGCTTTGCCGAAAGCCGCTTTGCGCTCGACGATGCCAGCCCCAACCGCATCGCCTTCGATCTCAAGCGCGTGATGCGCACCGACTACCGGATTGACGATTTCCAGCAGAATTATTTCGTGATCCCGAGCTTCGACGAACTGCTGCGCGTGACGGTCGAGACCGATTTCGCGCCGCTTTACGAGGCGCTGGCCGGTACACCGGACATACCCGTGGCCACGCTTTTGCCGGAGGATCGCGTCCTCACCCACGGAACCCAGGCCTATGCGCTCGCCAAGCGCTAATCGCGCGTGCGCACCTCGACCAGGACGCGGATTGCCTCGTGCCGCCAATATTCGTGGTCATATTCCACGATGCGATCCGCCGCATCGTAACTGCGGCGCACCACCAGCAGCCCCGGCGTGCCCGACGCGACGCCCAGCGCCTGCGCGATGTCCTTGATCAGCGCGCACGGTCGCATCTCGACATGGTTGCGCACCACCCGCACGCCATACCGCCCGGTCAGCACCGCCGTTAGCGACCCATCCAGATCGTGATCGATCAGGCCGGGCGCGATCGCAGGATCGACCAGGATCCGCTCGATCAGTACCGGCCGCCCGTCGATCGCGCGGCGGCGGGCGAGCGCGTACAGCGGCGCGCCAACCGCGCAGCCGAACACCGCCGCATCCACCGCCGCTGCCGCCACCGTATGCTTGTGCAGCGTTTCGGTCGTCGGCACGCGGCCTTGCTCGGCGACATAGGTCATGAAGCCCGCCCAGCGCGTCGGGTCATAGACCACAGGCGGCGGCGAGACATACCAGCCGCTGCGGTCGCGACGATAGATCAGCCCCTCCGCCTCCAGTTGGAACAGCGCTTCACGCACGGTGCCGCGCGCCGCGCCCGACCCAAGCTGAAGCCGCCGCTCGGACGGCAACCGCGCGCCCGCTCCCAGCGCGCCGCAGGCGATCTCCTCGACCAGACGATCGCGTAGCGCGAGATAATGCGGACCTGACCCCGCTTCTGCTGCCTTCTGCATAGGCCCGATCATGGCCGAAGCCGGAGGATCACGCCAGCGGACGCACCGCAAGCCGTTCGAGCAGCGGACGATAGCTGGCGAGATCGGGCACCTGCCAATCGGGCTGCTTGCCGATATCATCATAGCGGCGCAGCGCCACCGCATCGGCGAAATACGGTTCCTGTTCAAACGCCGCGATGCCCGCCGCATCGAACGCCCCGCCTTGCAAGCGCAGACTGAGTGCCGACGCAGCGCTCAAGCCCGCCTCATAGCTGGGCTCGACCGCGCAGAGATAGCGCTTGGCGGCGACGTGCAGGCGCACCGGCTCATACACTGCGGGCGGAAAGGCCGTGGCGAGCAGCGCCGCACCCAACTCCTCGTGCCGCGCGTCCGCGCCGTGCAGATCGGCAGCGAGCCCGGCCCCGTCAACGAACTGACCAATGTCATGGAGCAGCGCCGCCGCGATCAGCGTGTCCGACGCGCCATCCTCGCGCGCGGCCTGCGCCGCTTGCAGCACGTGCTGCAGCTGATCGACCTCCTCGCCATAGCGATCGTCGCCATACTCGGCGAACAGCGCGTAAATCTGGTCGATAAGGGCGGCGGGCATGGGCATTTTCCTTTGCAGAAGCGGCGATCCGAAGCGCGACTGTCGCACGATTGTCGTTTAACTGGACTATACCAGATTTATGACCTGGTGGCGACATTCGCCCCGGATCGACGGAGAATACCTGTGAACGATGCGACCAGACGGCGCTTTCTGCAGATGGCGGCGGGGGCCGGTGCGGGCGCAGCCGGGATGCTGCCGGGTCTGATCGAGCGCGCCGCCGCGATCGCTGCCAACAGCCCGACCGGCACGATCCGCGATGTCGAGCATGTCGTGATCTTCATGCAGGAAAATCGGTCGTTCGATCATTATTTTGGCAGCTATAATGGCGTGCGCGGGCTGGGCGATCCACGCCCGCTGCGCCTCCCCGGCGGGGGCAGCGTGTGGGCGCAACCGAGCGCGCAGCATCCCGATGGCTTCGTGCTGCCCTTCCACGGCGATTCGACCACGACGCAGTCGTTCCGCGTCGATGGCTCCGAACAGGGCCATCAGCACAATCTCACCATCTTCAACCGGGGTCGGTGCGATCGCTGGGGCGCGACGCGGCAATTGCACCAGCGGATGCTGCATTATGGCGCGGGCGACCTGCCCTTCTATTACGCGCTCGCCAACGCTTTCACGATTTGCGACGCCTATCACGCTTCGACGCTGACGCAGACCTATCCCAACCGGCTGCATTTGTTCACCGGCTGCAATGGCGGTGGCACGGTCGGCGGCGATCCCGAAATGGACAATTATGGCGAGGACGAAACGCCCAGCGCCGACATGGCGACCGACCAGCCGCTGCGCCCCGATGCCTATCGCTGGACCACTTATGCCGAGCGGCTGGAACAAGCGGGCGTAAGCTGGAAGGTCTATCAGGAATATGACAATTTCGGCGACAACACGCTGTCGGTGTTTCCCGCCTTCCGCCCCTGCGCGCGCGATTCCGCTTTGTATCGGCGCGGTCGATCGTGGGTGAGCGAGCACAAGACCGGGGCCGACCGCACCCGTTCGGACGGGGAGCAACTGGTCGAGGGCTTCCGGCGCGATCTGGCGGCGGGGACTTTGCCGCAGGTGTCGTGGATCGTCACCGCCGCCGACCTGTCCGAACATCCGACCGCCGTGCCCGCGCGCGGCGAACATCTCTGCGCCGAACTGATCGCCGCGTTGGTCGACCATCCGGAAGTCTTCGCCAAGACGGTGTTCATCGTCAATTATGACGAGAGCGGCGGCTTTTACGACCATATGCCGTCCCCCGTCCCGCCGGTGGGGGACTTGCCGGGCCACAGCACGGTGTCGATCGCCGGTGAAGCAAAACACTATGCCAGCGGCGACAATCAGGGCGCGCAGCCGATCGGCCTGGGCATTCGCGTGCCCGCACTCCTCGTCTCGCCGTGGAGCCGGGGCGGTTTCGTCTGCTCCGAACTGTTCGACCACACGTCGGTACTGCGCTTTCTGGAGGCGCGCTTCGGCGTGGCCGAGCCCAATATCGGTCCGTGGCGGCGCGCAGTGTGTGGCGATCTCATCTCCGCCTTCGATTTCGCACAACCCAATCGCGACTGGGCGAGCCTCGCCTTGCCCGGCACCGCCGATTTCGAACAGCGCATCGCGCGTTCGCAGGCCGGGCGCGCCACCGCGATTCCGGCGGTGCAAAGCGCATCCCGGCAAATGTCCGGGCAACGCCCTGCCCGCGCCCTGCCCTATCGGCTCGACATCCTCGCTCGGGTCGACGCGGATCGGCGCTTCCGCCTCGACCTGGTCAACCGCGGCACGACCGGTGCAGTGCTGACCGTCCACGACAATCACGATCGCGGCGGCCCCTGGCACTATACGATCGGCGCGGGCGACCACTATGCCAGCACGCAGTGGCATGACGACGGCACCGTCACCGACCGCTACGACCTGAGCGTGATCGGCCCCGACGGGTTGCTGCGCCGTTATGCCGGGACGCTGGCGGGCACGGCGGAGGTCGGCTTGCTCGCATTGCCCAGCCAGGATGCGGTCGAACTCTCGCTCGCCAACCCCGCTACTGTGCCACTACGCTATACGATCACGCTCGACCCGGCCTATCCAGCGTCGACCCTGCGAACCCGTGCCTTCACCGTGCCCGCCGGTGCAACGCTGCGCGACCGCTGGGATCTGGCGGCGAGCGACCGCTGGTATGATCTGACGATACGCTCGCCCGACGATCCCGCGTTTTTGCGTCGCTTCGCGGGCAAGGTCGAAAACGGGCGACCGGGCCGGACCGACCCCGCCATCGGGGAGATGCGGCTCGATGTCTAAGCGTCTTTTCCTCGCAGGCCTCGTCGCGGTTGCAGCAATGGGCAGCGCCGTCGCCGCGATCGGCGATCCCTGGATGCACCCCATGGACGGCGTGCGGATCCTGTCCGCCCCGCCCGCCGCCGGATCGGCGCGCGATATTGCCGACCGCGCGATCTTCCAGGCGACGCGCGCCCTGCAGGGCAGTCCGCGCTGGCGGATCGCGCAGCGCGATGTCGAGAATGGCCCGTTGTCGCGTTATGCCTGCGCGCTCGGCGTGACGTTGAAGGCCAGCGACGTGCCGATCCTGGCGAGTCTCTTCGACCGGGCGGGCGCGGGCTTCCTCGTCGAGCCCGTCAAAACCCATTACGCGCGGGCCCGGCCCTATGCCGACAATGATGCGCCCATGTGTCAGGCGCGCACCGCCGCGCTCGCCCGCAGCGGCGATTATCCCTCGGGCCATGCCGCCAATGGCTGGCTGGAGGCATTATTGCTCGCCGAACTCGCGCCCGACCGGGCGAACGAATTGCTCGCGCGGGGTCGTCAGGCGGGCGAAAGCCGCGTGATTTGCGGCGCGCATTCGGCCAGCGCGGTTGAGGGCGGCTGGCAAGCGGGGGCCGCCGCCTCGGCGGTGCTGCACGGCTCCGCATCGTTCCGCCAGCAGCTCGAGCTGGCGCGCGTCGAACTCGCCCGCGCCCGCGCCACCGCCCCCAAGGTCGATCCCGCCGCTTGCGCGATCGAGGCGGAGGTGCTGGCGCGCGCGTATTATTGAAGCCCCGGTCGCGTCACGCGGCCGGGTTGGGCGAGGCGATGACCAGCGGTGCCGCGCCATGCGCGACCGGATCGCTGAAGGATTCGCCGCCGTTCTCCTGATGACCGGCAAGGCGTACCTGCTCGGTCGCGCTGGTGACGAGCAGATCGTACCAGCCTTGGCTGCCCGACAGATCGATCGGCACCACGCTCTCGGCATGCGCAGCGACCTCCAGCGTGCGCGGCGGCTGGCCATAAGCGAGATCGCGCACCGTCAGCGTCAGTGCGGCGTGACCATGGTTGCGTACCCGCACTCCCTTCGCCTCGAGCATCGGCGCAAAGCCCGCGCTGCGCCCAGTGAAGCGCCGGTGAAACCCGGCCGGCCCGAGCAGAAACGCATCATAGGCCCCATCCGCGCCCACCGGCAGTTCGGCGGCAAGCGATTGCCCTGCGCCAACGGTATAGCGGCGCGGCCCGCCCGCAAGATCGGTCAGCGGATAGAGATGGAACACCGCCGCGCGCTCGCGCCCGGTGTTGGACAGCAGCAACCCCGGCACCTGCCCCGCCGCAGCCATCAGCGTCGCATCGAGCCGATAGGGCGTTGCGCGGCGGCGACGGATGCCTGCTTCCTGCACCGGCGCGGTCAGCGCGGCGGGTGGCAGCGGGCGCGTCTCCTTGAGCGTCGCCGCGCGTTCGGACAGCGCCCGCGTTGGCGGCAAGGCGCTGGCAAACGCCCGGTCGTCGGCGCGCGAGAAATCGAAACACGAGGTCAAATCGCCGCACACCGCGCGCCGCCAGGCGCTGATATTGGGTTCGGCCACGCCGAAGCGCGTTTCGAGGAAGCGAATGACGCTGGTGTGATCGAACACTTCGGACGCGACATAGCCGCCGCGGCTCCACGGCGACACGACATACATCGGCACGCGCGGCCCGAGCCCATAAGGGCGGCCGAGATACGCCGCATCGGCCTCGCCTTGCGAATGGCGGTGATATTCGTCCTCGGCGGCAACCGTCGTGCCGCCCAGCAAGCGCGCCGGATCGCGCGGATCGTGCGCGGGCGGTGCGGGCGGCGGGACATGGTCGAACAACCCGTCATTCTCATCGAAATTGAGCAGCAGCACTGTCTTGGCCCACACCTCGGGGTTCGCGGTCAGCGCATCGAGCACCTGCGCGGTATAATCCGCCCCCTGCAAGGGCGTTGAGACGCTGGGATGTTCCGATGCCGCCGTCGGCGCGATGATCCACGAGACCTGGGGAAGTTTGTCGGCCAGCACATCAGCCTTGAGCAGATCGAGCCCACGCGTGGTCAGCGTGCGCCGGATCAAATCGGCGTCCGGCCCCGACGTCGCGGTGCGCGCATCGCGATAGCGGCGGAAGCCGATCAGCGGGTTGTCGCTGAAATTGTCCTCCATCTGCTGATAGATTTGGAAGCTGATCCCCGCCGCCTGCAGCCGCTCGGGATAGGTCGTCCAGGCATAGCCGCCATGGCCGCGCGGATCTTCCAGCCCGTCATAACCGTTGTCGATCGCCGGGCCATGCCCGCGCGCCTGCGGATCGTGGGTGCCGGTCCACACATACAGCCGGTTGGGATTGGTGCTGAGATGCAGCGCGCAATGATAGGCGTCGCACAGCGTGAAGGACTCGGCCAGTGCATATTGGAACGGAATGTCCTCGCGCGTGAAATAGGCCATCGCATGGTCGTGCTTGGCCTTGGGCCAGCCGCCCATCCGGCCATTGTCCCACGCCGCCTGGCTGTCGGGAAAACCGTGCGGCGTGCCGAGCGGCCGCATCAGCCGGAAATCGCGCTTGGTATCGAGGTGGAAGGGCGCGATCCAGTCGGGCGGCCCGGCATGTTCGCTCGGCTGCACGAACACCGTCGCCCCGCGCCGTTCGCCCAGATCGGGCACCGGAATGGCAAAGCGATCGCCAAAACCGCGCACCCCCGGCATCGCGCCGAAATAATGGTCGAAGGCGCGGTTTTCCTGCGTGAGGATCACGACATGTTCGACATCCATCACCGTCCCCGTGCGGCGATTGGCGGGGATGGCGAGCGCGCGCGCGATCGACGGGAACATGCCTCCCGCCGCCGCGCCGCCACCGGCCATCAGCGTCTTCAGAAAGGCACGGCGATCGGCGGGAGGCAGCGACATGGGCGTTCGTCCATTCACAAAGAGACGGCGCGCCGACAAGCTCGACGCGCCGCCCGGAGGGGGTCGTCAGAACTTCAGCGTGAAACCGGCAAAGACGGTACGGCCACTCTGAGTCTCGTTATGCAAGCGGTGATAGATGCTGTTATACTGCACCTCAGTCGTGTTGGCGATGTTGATTGCGTCCACCGTCAGCCGCAGTTTGCTGGTAAGGTTCACGAACGCCGCTGCGTCGACATACACCGTGCCGTCGAAACCGTCCTCGCTCGCCGGATTGGAACCGTCATAGGCGCTGCGCAGATAGGACGACCGATAGTTCGCCGATCCGCGAATGCCCCAGCGCTTGGTCTCGTAATAGAGCGTGCCATTGGCGTTGGTCTTGGACAGGCCTGGGATCGGGGTCTTCACACCCTTCACCGGCGCGTTCGAATCGATCACCGTCACGTTCGCCGACATACCGAACTTGTCGAACGGGGCCGGAAGGAAAGTGAAGTTGGTTTGCGCCGCCGCTTCGAAGCCGGTGATATAGGCCTTGCTCAGGTTCACCGGCCGCGAAAATTCCGCGACGATGGTGGTCGGCGTTACGCCGGGTAGCGTCGAGACCGGCAGGCCCGTCGCGCTGAACGGCACATTGAACAGCGTTTCGCTCGAGATCAGGTTGCTGATGTCCTTGTGGAACACGCCCACCGAAATCAGGCCGATCTTGCCGAAATACCATTCGGCCGACAGGTCGTAGGCATTGTCCTTATATGGTTTCAGGTTCGGGTTGCCGACGCTTGCGGTGATCTGGCCGCTATCGGCATTGGCGCTGCCCGCCGCCGCCAGCGAACCGAGCGAGGGACGGTTGATGTTCTTGGCAGCCGCCACGCGGATCAGGAAGCTCGGCGTGACTTCCAAAATGGCGTTGAGTGCCGGGAGCACGCCCGAATAGCTCGATTTGGTAACGTTGCTGCCAATCGGCGTGTCATCGCTGTTGGTGATCAGGCCGTTGCTGTTGACGTCGGTGAAATACGCCCGAACGCCGACATTGCCGCGCAGCCGCATGCCCGCAACATGGCCGTCCCAGTCGAGCTGGCCATAGGTCGCCTTGGTCGTTTCGGTGACGGTGTAGGTGTTTTCGATGTCGGTTGCACCGGCGGTGGTGTGCGAGGCGTTATATTTGGCAAATGCGGCCGCATAATTGCCGGTGATCCAGCTTGCCGCCTCGTTCTGCGTGAAGACGTCGGCATAGGATGTCACGGGGCTGCCGGTGAACTGGTGGAACTGCCCGTCATTGTAGATTTCGGAGCCCGACGTGCTGTAGCGGCGATAGCTCGCCCCCGCGCGCAGCGTGAATATGTCACTCAGCTTTAGATGCCCGTTGCCGGTCGCTTCGCGCAGGCTGGTCTTGTTCCAGAATTCGCGGAAGTAGAATTCCTTGAACTCATATTTCGACGCATCGGTGGTGTTCCAACGATAGACGTTGGTCGCCGAGGTGCCGTCCGCCGCATAGGTGGTGGTCATGCCGCCATAAGCGCGCAGGTACAGCTTGTCGTCATACGGGGTAGTGTATTTCGAATCCTCATAGCCGACATGGCCGTCGAAGCCGAGGCTGTCATTCACATCCCATTTGCCGGTCAGCGCGAGCTGGTTGAAGCGGTTCTTGTTGAGCGAGCGGCGGTGTTCGCTGGCATAGGTGACGTTGTCGACGCTGATCGCATCGACAAAGTTGCTGCTGTCCCAATGGATCGAATTGATCTTCGAGGTCGTATCGAAGATCACCGAGCCCGACGTGTTGTTGGGCCGCGTCGCGAGGTGATATTCGTCGCGGTGCGTGGTGAATTCGCCATGCAGCGCATCGAGCGTCAACAGCACGTTGTCCGCCGGACGCCACTGCGTGGCGAGCGTCAGGCCAAGCCGCTCCTGCTGCGCATCCCACACCGACAGGCGGTTGCCCGAGGCGAACACCAGATCGCCCGACTTGAACTTGGTCTGCTGGTCGGCCGAGAGCCCTGAGATATCGAGGCCCTTGCCGAGGTAGCTGGAGATCTGGCTCGCGCTCAACTGGGTCGGCGAATAGGTGTTGTAGCCCTGCTCCTCGGTCTTGCGCTTCGAATACGCTACCGAGACCAGCACGCCGAAGGTATCGCCCCAATTCTGGCCGATCATCGCGGCGATGCGCGGCTGCGCGTCCTTGGTGTAGCTGTTGGTGCCGAGCTTGGCCGAGATCGCGCCGGTAATGCCCTGCTTATATTCCAGCGGCTTGGCGGTGAACAGGCCGACCGTACCGGCCATGCCCCCTTCATTCTGCGCCGCCTGATAGGTCTTTTCGACCTCGATGCGCGAGAACAGTTCGGAGGCGAAGATATTGAAGTCGAACGCGCGGTCGCGCGACCGCTGGCCGCGGCTGTCCATCGCCGAATCGACGTTGCCGAGCACTTCCATGCCGTTGAGCTGGACGCGGGTATAGTCCGGCCCAAGGCCGCGCAGCGTGATGCGGCGGCCTTCGCCTGCCTCGCGGTTGATCGCCACGCCCGGCAGGCGCTGGATCGATTCGGCCAGGTTGAGTTCGGGGAACTTCGCCATGTCTTCCGCGACGATCACGTCTTTGACGATGGTGGCATCGCGCTTCAACGCGCGCGCTTTGGCAAGCGACTGGATATAGCCGTTGACGACAATATCGGCTGGGGCCGCGTCCGTGGCGGCGGCAGGGTCGGTCACGGTTTGCGCCATCGCGCTGGTTGCAAAGACGCCGCTCGTCGCGGTTGCGATCGCCAGAATCGCCGTACTCATTTTACGCATTTGTGGTGCCCTCCCTGCGCGGCTGGGAAAAGCCCCAAGTCGCGCTGCCCGACCCGGCCGGTAGAGCGCGGACATGACGAGTATGTGACATTTTGTGGTTTTGTGGCGGTTTTTATGTGGATAAATGTGAGTTTCCATTGTGTGACAGCCGCGATATGATCGCGCCATGCAGACACCGTTCTCACCGCTCGACGATGCTCCGGGGCTGCGCGTCATCCAGAGTTCGCGGATCGCAGCGATCCTAAAATTGCTCGAGGCGCGCTCCAGCCTGTCGATCGCCGAGCTGGCCGCGCGCTTTGACTGTTCGGAAGAAACGATCCGCCGCGATATCCGCCAGTTGGAGCAAACCGGTCGCGTGCTGAAGGTGCATGGCGGCGTGCGCACACCGGATGCCGATTTCGAAGCGCCCTATCGCTTGCGCTTTCGCGAACAAGCCGAAGCCAAACAGCAGATCGGGCAGGCTGCGGCAGAACTGGTCGAACCCGGCATGACCCTCCTGGTCGATTCGGGCACTACCTGCTTCTGGCTGGTTCGCGCCTTGGCGCGGGTGCCGGACCTCACCATCATCACCAACAGTATCGACGTTGCGAGCGAAGTGCTCGGCCGTCCGAAACAGCGCCTGTTCGTCGCGGGCGGCGTCATCAATCACGATTATCGCGCCGCATTCGGGCCGGAGGCGATCGCTTATTGTGGCGGCTTCGTTCCCGATCTGACGATTTTTTCCATGGGCGCGATTGATGCGGAGCGCGGCTTCCTCGACTTCGAACCCGACGAGGCCACCTTCAAGCGCGCCTTGCTCGAGCGTGCGCGCCGGATCGTCGTTCTGGCGGATTCGACCAAATTCGGGCGCAAGGGGACGACGCGAGTGGCCGACTTTGCCGATGTTGCCGATCTGGTGACCGAGGCCCAGCCGCCCCACGCCTTTGTTGCAGCGGCCGCTGCCACCGGGATGGCGGTGCATGTGGCCCGCGCGGCCCCGGCTGCGGATTCACCGCCGCTATAAGGCCATCGCCTTACCCGCCATGGCCGATCGCCGTCTTCAGCATGGATAGCTGTTTGCGATAGATGTTGGTCATTGCCGCGAAATCGGCCTGGATCTGCCCCATCTTCAGCAATTGATCTTCCAGCGTGACGTTGTTGCCGTCGGGCTTGGTCTCGCTCACATCGGTATCGAGGATCGACGATGCGCCCATCGGCGCGCGTGCGCCGAGCGCCGCCATGCTCGGGGTCAATTGCACGGTGGGCACGGCGATACCCGGTGCACCGCCCGCGCCGCCGCCCTGCGCCGCCAGCAGCGCCGAAAAATTGGGTGCCGCGACATCGCGGGCCTTGAAGCCCGGCGTTTCGGAATTGGCGATATTTTGCGAAATGACCCGCTGGCGATCGGCCAGATGCTTCATTTCGGCGCGGATGCCCGACAGGATCGCGGGAACGGCCATGGCTTAGCCTCCGAACAGGGATACGAGGGAACCGCTATTGCTCGTGTCCGAAGTCGACGAGCTCAAACGCGCGAGGGCAGATTGGTAACCCGCCAGTTGCGCCTGTTGATAGGCACTCACCGTGCCACCGCCCGCCTTCTTCGTGTTGTCGACGATCGACGCCTTGGTATCGTCCCAATAGAGCGAACGATACGCGGTTTGCGTCATCGACAATGCCGACTTGATCTTGCCCAATGCCGCCTTGGCGTCTGCGGGGGTCGCCAAGGTCAGCGATGTACTGAGATCCAGTCCATAGGCACCGCCCGGCCGCACGGTCGGCGCATTCGCCGCCACGGGCACCGGCGTCTCGATCCGCTGCGGTGCGATCCCGAGCTTGGACAGGGCATCGCGATCCCCGGTGCCAGGAATGAGTTCGATCGAATGACCGGCGGCGGCATCGATGCGCAGGCTCTTCATGCCGCTGATCCGCGGGGTGCTGGTGCTGCCCTTGGTGCCGGTCAGCTTGCCGATCCGGTCCGACAGCGTCTGCATCGTGTCGTCGGCGGTGATGGTGATCTTCTTGGCCGTGCCGCCATCGATGCTGATCGAAAAACTGTCGCCTACGCGCAGCGCGGTCTGGGTCACCAATTTGGCCGAGACTTCGGGGTTGATCGTCCCCGTGCCGAAGCCGATCGCCCCCAGGCTATTGTCCCCGGTCGCCGCCACCGCCAGCCGCACCGGCTGCGTCGTCTGCCCACTTTGACCGAATTGGGTGGTGCTGGCGATCGCGCCGGTCGCACCGTCGATCCGGCTGACGAAACCATCCACCGTACCCGAGCGCGCCGCACCGATCGTGCCGGACGTCCGACCGCCGGCGTAGATCGCACCGTCGAGAAAGGCGACGCTGTCGACCTGGTCGTCCTGCGCGCTGCCGACATAAGTGACCGCCGCGCTGCTCAGCGCACCATCGATGCGCGCGACAAAGCCATCGCGCCCGCCCGACGTTCCATTCACCTGTGTGCCCGAAAGCGCCGCGCTCGCGGAACCACCGACCGCAATCGTGCCATCGCTGCCCACCGCCAGCGCGCGCGCATCGGCCGTGCCCAGATCAAGCGTCGCCAGATCGTTGGACAAGGCACCGGCGTCGAGTTTGCGCACTTGTGCGGTGCCATTGTTGTTCATCAGCGCCAGCACATTGCCGTCGCTGCCGATCGCCAGCGCCGTGATCGATTCGCTTCCACCCGAATCGATCGCGCGACGATCGGCAACGTGGCCCGTCGAGTCGATCCGCGCGACAAAGGCGTCGCCGCCCCCCGTCGCGCTCTTGCCCCCGACGAAGACCGAACCATCGTTCCCGATAGCGAGCGCTTTGGCGACATCATTGCCGGTGCCCGCCACGACCGTCGTAAACGCTTCATCGCCCAGCGTGCTGTAGCGCGCGACGAACATGTCGCCATCATGCGTCACCCCGTCGAGGCTGCCCGTGACGGTGCCCGCCACCACGACATCGCCATTGGCAGCAACGCTAACCGCCGCCCCGGTGGAGGCCCCGGCCGCGCCAAGCCCCCGTTCCCACACGACTTTGCCCGCGCCGTCGAGCTTGGTCAGGAACAGCGTGTCCGAACCGTTGGAGCGTTCCGACCCCAAATCGCCCCGCGTCGTGCCGACCACATAGGTATTGCCCTGCGCATCGGTCGCCATCGCTGCGGCATCGGTATTGGCCTGGACGGCGGTGGTCTTGGTGGTGGTCGCCACCGCCTTGCCATTGTAATCGGTCTTGAAGGTTGTCGTCGAACTGGTCGTCTTGCCGGCGATCTTTGCTTGTTCGGTGGCAACACGGTCCAGCGCGCTCAGCGTCGCCACCGACTTTTGCACCATCGCACCGGCAGGATCGGCGAAGCGGAAGATCTGCGTCGCGGTCGGTGTGGTGGCGGTCGGCTGACCGGCAACCGCCGTCTGCCCGGCGGCGAGCGGGACCGGCCCGCTCTCACCGGTCGCGACGAGCAGCGCGGGCTTGGCGTTGATCTGGTCGATCGTCACCCGGTCGGCCCCGTTGGGCGCGTTGAGCGTCAGGCCCCATTTTTCGGTCCCGCGTTCGGGCGTGAAGTGCGCCACCCACTTTGGCTGCTGCATCCCCTTTTCGTCCAGCTGCAGACTGCCATCGGAATTGAGGCGCGGCAGCGCGGAAATCGCGGCGTTGAGCGCATCCGAGACCGAATCCAGCGTCGGCGGTTGCGGCCCCTGCGACAAATCCACCGTCAGCGTGTCGCTCGCCCCAGGCTTGGACAGCGTGATCTTGAGTTGCTCCTGCCCGGTCATTCCCGGCAACGCGTCCGACCGGCTTGCCGCCACCTCCGGCCCCTTCACCGTGTACGCATCGGGGGACGGAATTCCGACGCTCGTCGCGCTGCGCGCAGGCTGAGCGAGCGAGAGGTCCAGGATCCCGTTGGGGGCGTGCGCCAAAAAGCTCTGCAAATCCGTCAGGCCTTTGGCGAAGGTCGTCTGCAACGTCGCGCGCTGCGCGGCGTTGCTGGTGGTCGCGGCCGCAGTTTCGGCGAGCAGACGCAAGCGATCGAGCGCCTTATAGGTCGTAAAGCTGGTTTGCACGTCGCTCGGCAGCGCAGACGGGCCCGTCGCGGGCTTGTCGATGATCGTCGTCATCGCCTTGATCGCGGACACTTGCGCCGACACCGGTAGCGTCGTCGGCGTTTCCTTCCACGGCGGCGTCGTTGGCGCAGTCGTAAACTGCGCCTTGGCGACGCGCACGGCTTTGGATTCGATCGTGGGGGCGCTGCTGTTGGAGGCGCTGAAATCCGCGAACGAATTGCTGCCCGTCATAAGGCTCAGCCCGATCAAGCTCCCCGATAAATCCGCCGACATCTCCGTCATCCCTATAAGACTCTTCCTATAATAGCAGGGAGAGACGCTCGAAGGCCGTGCTTTCGGCGAATTTTCTGGGGAAAATTGGTGAACATGATGGCGCAGATGGGCGAACCGCCTGAAATGAAGCGATTCACCGGTCAGCAGCGAGCTGCGGCCTTGATGCTCGCGCTCGGGAAAGAACACGGTGCGCCGATCTGGGAACAGCTTTCGGTCGACGAAATCAAGGAACTGTCGGCGACGATCGCGGGCCTCGGCCGCATCCCCGCCGTCGTGGTCGAATATCTGCTCGTGCATTTCAGCGGCGAGGTCGCCAGCATGGCCTCGCTGCACGGCTCCTACGAATCGACCGAGCGGCTGCTCTCGGGCATCCTGCCCGGCGAGCGCGTCAAGGACATCATGGAGGATATTCGCGGGCCCTCTGGCCGGACGATGTGGGACAAGCTGTCGAATGTCAGCGAAACCGTGCTCGCCCAGGGGCTACGACACGAATATCCGCAGACGGTCGCGGTGATCCTGTCGAAGCTGCGTTCCGAACATGCCGCGCGCGTGCTGTCCGAATTGCCCAGTGAATTCGCCGTCGATGTCATCATGCGCATGTTGCGGATGGAGACGGTGCAGAAGGAAGTCATCCTCGAAATCGAGCAGACGCTGCGCACCGAATTCATGGCCAATCTGTCGCGCTCCAACAAGCGCGATCCGCATGAGGCAATGGCCGACATGTTCAACGCGCTCGACCGCGCGACCGAAGAAAAGATGCTGGCGGCGCTCGACGAGCGCGTGCCCGAATCCGCCATCCGCATTCGCGCCCTGATGTTCACGTTCGAGGATCTGGGCAATCTGTTGCCCGCCGCGATCGGCGTGGTCGTGCGCAATGCCGACAAGCGCGAAATGGCACTGGCGCTGAAGGGTGCCCCGGAGGAAATGAAGAAGCTGTTCTTCAGCACCATGACCGAACGCGCCGCCAAGTTGCTGCGCGAGGACATGGCCGGCATGGGCCCGGTCCGCGCCCGCGATTGCGAGGAAGCCCAGTCGTCGCTCGTGCGGCTCGCAAAGACCCTGGCCGATGCCGGCGAAATCACGCTCGTCGATCCCAAGAGCGACGATATGATGATCGTGTGACGGAGACAGGCAAATGAGTTTTCAAACCGTCCAGCGCTTCGCCTTCGACCGCGTCTTTACCGAGATGGGCCCGACGCCGTTCGACATGCCCGATTCGATGCTCGATCAGGCGGCGCTGCGTGCCGAACTGGACGCGCGCAACGCCGATCACGAAAGCGCCTTGTCGATCGCGCGCGCGGATGCCTTCGAGGCGGGGCTTGCCCAGGCGCGCACCGAACGCGACGCTGCGTTGCTGTGCGCCATCGACGCGATGCACGGCGCGCTCGACGCGCTCGACGCGCGCTTTGCCGATACCACGCGCCGCATCGTTGCCGACGCGACCGAAGTTGCGCTGGCGGCTGCGGAGGCGATTGCGGGCCGCGCGCTCGCCTGCGATCCTGCGGGGCTGATCGACGAGGGAATCGGGCGCGTGCTGCAACAAGTCGCGCGCGGCACCGAGTTGCAGGTCCGCGTCCACCCCGATCTGGTCGAGGCGGTCGAGCAGCGCATCGCCCAGCGTCAGGCCGCCGACCGGCGCAAACTCCACGTCGGCGTCGTACCGGATGCCACGCTGGCACCCGGCGACGCCTTGATCGATTGGGAGCAAGGCGGCTTGCTGCTCGAAAAGGCCGCGCGACGGGCGGCCGTGGAGAGCGAACTCGCCCCGCTGCTGCCCCCACTACCCAGCGCCTGATCTCGCCACACGGCAATTTTTTCCGCCCGGCAGAAATTGCCGCCCGTCTCCATCCTATAAGATAGTCATGGGGGCTCGCCCCGACGGTCAGGATCGGGACACACTTTGGACGCAGCGCGCACTCTCTTTTCGCAATTGGGCGTAAGACGGCTTGCCGTAATGGCCGGTGTGGCGCTCGCGGTATTGGCGGCGCTCGCGTTCGTGGCGACACGAGGCGGGTCGACCTCCTCGATGGGCTTTTTGTTCACCGATCTCGATCCTGCCGCCGCGCAATCGATCACCGAGAAGCTGAAGGCAAAGGGCGTCGACTATCGGCTGTCTGCCGACGGCACCTCGATCCTCGCGCCGCAGGACAAGCTGGCGGAATTGCGTATGGCGATGGCGGGCGATCATCTTGGCGGCAAGATCGGCTATGACGTGCTCGACAACGAACAGAGCTTCGGCGTGTCCGCTTCGCGCGCGAAGCTGAACGAGACGCGCGCGATCGAAGGCGAATTGGGCAAATCGATCGAAAGCCTGGACGGCGTATCCAAGGCGCGCGTCCACATCGTCATGCCCGAGCGCGCGATGTTCGCGACCGAAAGCCGCAAATCGACCGCCGCCGTCACGGTCAAGACCAAGGGGCGGCTGTCCACCGAAGCGGTCGCCTCGATCCGCTATCTGGTCGCCTCCTCGGTGCCCGAGCTCGCGCCCGAAGCGGTGTCGGTGGTCGACCAGACGGGAGCCCTGCTGGCCCGCGCCGGTGACGCCGGGTCGGCGGGCGGAGCCGAAGCCGATGAGCGCCAGACCGCCACCGAAGCGAAATTGCGCGACGAAATCGAATCGCTGCTCGCCCCGATCGTCGGCATGGGCAAGGTCCGCGCCGAGGTTTCCGCGCTGATCGACCGCGACCAGACGCGCGAGGAGACCACCGCCTTCGACCCCGACAAGCAGGTCATCGGCCATCAGACCACGGTCGAATCCGGCGACCAGAATGCCGAGAATAACGCAACGACGCCGCAAGCTTCGGTTGCGGGGCAATTGCCCGATGCGCAGGCCAGCCCGGCTACGGGAAGCGGCACCTCGCGCAAGACGGCCAGCACGCAAAATTCCGAAGACACCACCTATGAAAATAGCAGCACGCACACGGTGACGGTGCGCGTCCCCGGCCAGATCAAGCGCTTGTCGATCGCGGTCATGGTCGATGGCGGCCCCAAGGGCCTGCCCGCCGCGCAGATCCAGCGGCTGACCCGCATCGTCGAGAATGCGGCGGGAATCGACACCAAGCGCGGTGACAGCGTCGTCGTCGAGAGCATGCCCTTCACCGCCGGCGACGCACTGGCCGAAAACAAGAGCGGGTTGCTGTCGCTGCTGCCGATGGACAAGGTCTTCTCGCTGATCGAACTGCTGGTGATCGCGGTGGTCGGCATCATCGTCCTGCGCATGCTGCTCCCCAAACCGGCACCTGAACCCGTCGCAATGGCCGAGCAGACGCCGCAACTCGGCAGCGATCCCGAGCGCCTGGCGCTCGCCGCGCGCGCCGCCGATGGCGACCCCGACGCGATGCAGCAAATCGCCGCGCTCGGCGGCGAGCAGCATCTGCTCGACCAGGAAATCGCGCTCGCCCAAGTCGATGGCCGCATCAAACTTTCGGCACTCAAGCGCATCGGCACGACGATCGCCGAAAGCCCGCCCGAATCCGCCTCCGTAATCCGGCAATGGATGAACTCATAAGATGGAACAGCCCATGGATTCCGAACCCTCGCTGGTTGCGATCGACTCGCCGGCGCAGACCGAACAACCTTTCATCGCCGATTTCGCCGACGAGCCCATTCGCCCTGCGGCTGGCGGCAGCCCCGCCGAAGGGCTGGAAGCGGTCTATGATGTGCCGGTCAAGGTGCAGGCCGTCCTCGGCCGGTCGCGCATGCCGGTGGGCAAATTGCTGCAACTCGTCGTCGGCACGGTGGTCGAACTGGACCGTCGCGTCGGGGAGCCGGTCGACATCTTCGTCAACAACCGCCTGATCGCGCGTGGCGAGGTCGTGCTGATCGACGGTTCGCTCGGCGTGACGCTGACCGAAATCGTGCGGGGCGAACGATGAAGGGTATGACACCGGCGGTACGATTGCTGCTCGTCGGGGCCCCCGGCTCGGAATTTCGCCTCGCCGCCGATCTGGCACGCGCGGCGGGGGCGGACGTGACGATGGCGGACGATGCCCCCCAGGCGATCGCGCTGTTGCGGATGAACGGCGGCGACCTGGTGATGATCGACGTCGATGCCGACGTTCGCGGTTTCTTGCAGCACCTGCGCGACGAACGCTTCGCCGTCCCCGTCATCGCGTGCGGCATTAATGCCTCGGCGCAGCAAGCGGTGGCGGCCATTCGCGCAGGCGCGCGCGACTATCTGCCTTTGCCGCCCGAACGCGCGCTGATCGCCGCGGCCATCGCCTCGGTCGTCACACGGGGGTCGATCGAAATCCTCGGCGACGCACCCGATCTTGCGCGGGCGCGCAACCTTGCGCTGGCGGTGGCGCGAAGCGCGTCGCCCGTACTGCTGGTCGGCGAAACCGGCACGGGCAAGGGCTTGATGGCCCGCGCCATCCATGAGGCATCGGGGCGGCTCGGCCCGATCCTGGTAGTGGAATGTGCAGGCGTCGCGCCCGAAATCGTCGATTCGGAACTGTTCGGGCATGAGGAAGGTGCCTTTGCCGGAGCGCTCGGGCTGCGCATCGGCCGCTTCGAAAAGGCCGGCAGCGGCACGATCCTGCTGCGCGAGGTTGGTGCCCTGTCGCCGGGAACGCAGGCGCGCTTGCTGTCGGCGCTGCAGGAACATCACATCCGGCGCGTCGGTGGCAACCACGCGGTGGCGGTGCAGGCGCGCGTTCTCGCGACCTCCACGATCGACCTGCAGCAACGCGTCGCGGCGGGGGCATTCCGCGCCGACCTGCTCGCGCGGCTCGGCCTCGCCCGGATCGAAATGCCGCCGCTGCGGGCGCGGCGTGGCGATATCGCGCTGCTCGCACGGCATTTTGCCCACCGCCTCGCGGACGCCGACGGCCTGTCCCCACGCCCGCTCAGCGAAGCGGCGGAAGGGGTATTGCAGGCCTATGGCTGGCCCGGCAATGTCAGCGAACTCGAAGACGCTATCCATCGCGCGGTCTTGATCGCGCGCGGGCCCAGGATCGAAGCGCGCGACATCGTCCTGGTCGATGGGTCGCAGCTCGCGCAGGACCATGCCGCCACCGAAGGCCGCCTCGAAATCGAAGGATTGGTCGGCCGCACGGTCGAAGAGGTCGAGCGCGAACTGATCCTGCAGACGCTGCAGCGCTGCCACGGCAACCGCACCTCGGCCTCGGGCATCCTCGGCATTTCGGTGCGGACGATGCGCAACAAGCTGAAGACCTTCATTGAGGCCGGTATCGCCGTGTCGCCCGCTCCGTGAACGCTGTGCTGCCGCTGCCCATTACCCGCCTGCTCGAACGGATCGGTGCCGGGCGCGATCTCGCGCTGGCATTCGGCGTCATCGCGATCATCGGCATGCTCATCCTGCCGATCCCGGCATGGCTGCTCGACATCGGTCTCGCTTTGTCGATCACCTTGTCGGTGATGATCCTGATGACGTCGCTGTTCATCGAAAAGCCGCTGCAACTCTCGGCTTTCCCGACGATCCTGCTGATCGCGACGATGCTGCGGCTCGGCCTCAACCTCGCCTCGACCCGATTGATCCTGGGGCACGGACATGAAGGGCCGCAGGCGGCGGGTGGCGTGATCGGCGCGTTCGGCGAATTCCTGATGGGCGGCGAAACGATCATCGGCCTGACCATCTTCGCGATCCTGATCGTCATCAATTTCGTCGTCATCACCAAGGGTGCGGGCCGCATCGCCGAAGTGGCGGCGCGCTTCAGCCTGGACGCCATGCCCGGCAAGCAGATGGCGATCGACGCCGATCTGTCGGCGGGCATGATTTCGGAAGAGCAAGCCAAGGAACGCCGCGCCGAAGTCGAAGCCGAAAGCGGCTTTTACGGCTCGATGGACGGTGCCTCGAAATTCGTGAAGGGCGATGCCGTCGCCAGCCTGCTGATCACCGGAATCAACATCATCGTCGGGCTCGGCATTGGCGTGTTCTCACACGGCGTGCCCGTTGCAGAGGCGTTCCGCACCTATACCGTGCTGACTGCGGGCGATGGCCTCGTCAGCCAGATTCCGGCGCTGATCGTGTCGGTTGCGGCGGGCATGCTGGTGTCCAAGGGCAGCGCGCGCGGCAAGACCGGCAATGCGCTGGGCGAACAGCTCGGCCGCTTCCCCAAGGCGTTTGGCATGGTCGCGTTCCTGATGGGCGCGCTGGCGCTGATGCCGGGCCTGCCCTTCGTGCCGTTCGCCGGTTTTGCCGGTCTGTCGGGCTGGCTTGCCTGGAGCATGAGCCGCAAGGCAATCGCCACCGCCAATGCCGAGCGACTGGCCGAAGCGACCGAGGCCGCGACGGTCAAGATCGCCGAAGAGCCGATCGCGCAAACGCTGGCGATCGATGCGCTGCGCATCGAAATCGGCTATGCGCTGCTGCCGATCATCAACGATGCGACGCGCGAACCGCGCCTCGACGACCAGGTGCGCGCGCTCCGCCGCCAGATGGCGACCGATTACGGCTTCGTGCTGCCCGCTGTGCGCATCATCGACAATATGGCGCTCGGGGCGAGCGAATATGTCATCTACATCAAGGAGAGCGAAGCCGCGCGTGGCGAGGTACGGCTCGACAAATTGCTGCTGATCAACCCCGGCGGCGGCGCGCCCGGCCTGCCCGGCGAGCCGACGCGCGAGCCGGTGTTCAACCTGCCTGCTTTGTGGATCGACCGCGAATTGCGCGAGGAAGCGGGCTTCCGCGGCCTGACGGTCGTCGATTGCGGCACCATCATCACCACGCACCTGACCGAACTGGTGAAGGACAATATCGCCGATCTGCTCTCTTATACCGAAACGCAGAAGCTGCTCGGCGACATCCACAAGGACGCGGCCAAGCTGGTCGCCGACATCGTGCCGTCCAAGGTCTCGGTGTCGAGCGTGCAGCGCATCCTGCAGAATTTGCTGTCGGAAGGGATTTCGATCCGCGACATCCCGACCATTCTGGAAGGCATTGCCGAGGCATCCCCTTCGACCAGCAACCTGACGATGCTGACCGAACATGTCCGCTCGCGCCTCGCCCGGCAGATTTCGGTGGCGCAAACCCGCGACAATGCCATTCCGGTGGTGACGCTGTCGCCCGAATGGGACACCGCCTTTGCCGACAGCATCGTCGGCACCGGCGACGACCGCCAGCTCGCTATGGCCCCCTCAACGCTGCAGGGTTTCGTATCGGCCGTGCGCGAAACCTATGATCGCCTGGCCGAGAGCGGCGAGATTCCGTGTCTGCTCACCAACCCGAGCGTGCGCCCCTTCGTCCGCTCGATCATCGAGCGGGTGCGACCCTCCACTGTGGTGCTGTCGCAGAACGAAATTCATGCCCGCGCCCGTATTCGTGCGCTTGGCACGGTCAGTTGAGCACGGTCCGGCTGCGACCCGCCTATAATGGTAGGACGGGCTCGCCGTGAAAGGGACTGCATGCAGATCGTTGGAAGCGGAATGGCCGGGTTACCCGGCGCGATCGGTCGCCCCAACGTCGTAGCGCAGGGTTTTGCCGCAACGCTGGGCGATGTCATTTCGCTCGCCACGCCACCTGTCGCATCCGCCGTCCCAGCGCTGCCGCTGGTCTCCATGACCGGCGATACCAACGCAATGGCGTTCGCTACGCTGGCCATGCTCGGTCGTGCTCCCGCAACGATACTGACCACTGGCGAGCCCACCGCAACTCAGGCGACTTCCGCGCTGTCGCTAACCGGCACGATCGGCAGCGCGCCAGCGCTAACCGCAGACGGTGCGCCAACCCCGGGCACCATCACCACCACCGCTCCGATCCTGCCGGTAGCAAAGGGGGAAGCGACCGTACCCCCCGCTCCTGCCGCGCTGGCTATCGGCGTGCCCACGCCCGACGCGGCACCGCCGGTGACGGCCGGTGTGTCTACAGCGCCCGCAGCGCCACCCTTCGGTGCGTCGGCATCCGATATTCTTGTCGCCGGGCCCGGACCCGACGCTTTGCCCGCTGTCCGGGCAGGGACGACGGCCGCGCTTCCCTCTTCGCCGGGGAGCGCTGCCGACGGCGTCGTGGCCACCGCGCCGCTACCAGAACCGCCCCTGTCCATCCCGGACGCGCCAGACATCACCGCGGCGGTGCCGGCAAACGCATCCCGTGATACGATCGCAGCGAATCCCGCTCCCTCGAACGTTGCGGCTGCCCCCGCCGCGACGAGCGTCGCCACATCCGCCGCGCCGGAAGTCAATCCGCCCGTCGTCACCGCTCCCGCCGGTCTTTCGGCCCCCGCAGCGGCTTCGCGCGCGCTGCGCACCGCCACGCCTGCACCGGCACCTGCCGTATCCGGCGGGGAAGTCCGTCTTCCCGACGCAACACCATGGTCGTCACCTGGGCCAACAATGGCCGAAGCGAGCCCCGCAATCGACCTCGCGCGCACCGCTGCCCCCATGCCCTCAGCCGCCCCGAGCATGGTTGCGCAGGCGACACTCGCATTACAACAGGCACCGACACCAGCGCCGGGCGACGCGCGGACACCTTCCGCACCAGCGACCAACGCAACCGCTGCGCCCCCACGGGCAAGCAAAGCCAAGGGCAGCGTGGCGGACGATGCGGCGCTGGACCGGGAGATGGCAACGGCTCCCGCACCGGTGCCCCTAGCAGCGACAATCGTGCCTGCCATGCCCGCTTTACCCGACCCAATGCCGGTGCCAGCGGCCCCCGTCGCAGGTGTGGAGGCATCCGCCGTACCGGTGGCACCCGTTGATGTGGCCACGCAAGGCTCAATCCCGGCCGCCACCGCACCGGCGATGCTTGCATCGTCGACGGCTGCCAGTGCCGCACCGACCGTAACTGCCCCTCCTGCCGCCTCGGCCGCGTCCAGCGGGCAGACCGACGGAGCGCAGCGCCGGTTCACGCAGGACACGGACCTGAAATCGGCCATCGCTGCATCAGCGACATTGCCGAAGACGCAGGACACCGCACCGCCGTCAGCGCAACGTCCGATTGCCCCCGTTCCGGTCGAGGCGTCGCCAGCAGCGCCCGCAGCGCCACCATCCGGGCCCGTTGCCGAGACATCGCCACAGCCTGTCGCTGCGGTCGAGCCGCCCGCAGGACCTGCCGCGACACCAGCGGACGGCCCGCCGGTGCACGCGCGACGCGATCCCGCCGACGTCAACGCGGAGACGCTGCCTGCACGCGACGGCACCCTACTGTCCCCGGTACATCCACAAGCGATGGCGGCGGATAGTCTCAGCGGGATTGCGCCCCCGACAGCGCCGCAAGCCACTGTACAAGCCACCGCAGTCCCCGCTCCGGCAGCTACCGCCACCGCGCAGGACGGGAGTAATTCCGCGATCGTTCAGCCGCAGGCAATCGCTGCGACCGGGCTACCCGCAAGACGCCCCGTCGCACCAGCGGACCGCCCGACGGTGCACGCGCGACGTGATCCTGCCGACGCCGACGGGGAGACGCCTCCTGCGCGCGACGGCACCCTACTGTCCTCGGTACATCCGCAAGCGATGGCGGCGGATAGTCTCAGCGGGCTTGCGCCCCCGGCAGCGCCGCAAGCCACCGTGCAAAACGCCACCGGGCCCGCTCCAACAGGGGTCGCCGCCGCCGCCGCGCCGGACGGGAACATTTCCGCGATCGTCCAGCCAAACGATGCCGGGCTCGGCGCGCCACAAAGCCCGGCGACCGCCAGCGCCCCGACCCCGACGCAGCCGACACCTCCGGCGCTCGCCCCCGATGCGCCGCAAACCGTGCGCAACGGCGACGCTCCGCAAGGCATGGCCCCCAGCGCGGCTGCGGCGGCGATGGTCACCGCTGCGCCCGGAGCCGCCCGCAACCCAATCGCCGCCACCGGCCCCCGCACCCTGATATCCGCCCAACCGGGCCGGATCGGTCGCGAGACCGGCGTCGCGATCGCGCATCGCATCGGCGCGGGTGGGGACGAGATGACGCTGCACCTCAGCCCCGCCAGCCTCGGCCGGATCGAGGTCAAGATCGCGTTTGAGGACGGCAGCCTGCGCGCCACGCTGCGCGCCGATAATCCCGCCGCGCTCGACCTGCTCCGCCGGGACAGCACCGATCTGTCGCGCGCGCTCGATCAGGCGGGGGTCCGCTCGGACTCGGGCAGCCTTACCTTTCAGGGGCGCGGGGCCGATGGCCAACCGGCGGGGTCGCGCCAACACTCGCCCTTCGCCGCGTTCTCGCAGCGCGGACAACCGACCGATTCCCCGACCACTCCGATCCCCGATTCCTATCAGCCGCTGCGCACCAGCGGACGTGTCGACTTTCTAGCATAAGGCACCACAGCGATGACCACGACGACCGCCACTGGCACCACCACCCCGAGCGCCGCTACGACGGCGAGCACCGCCGCGCCGACGACGGGAATCAAAGCCGACTTCAACATGTTCCTGAAGCTGCTCACCACGCAGATGCAGAATCAGGACCCGCTGAGCCCGATGGACACCTCGCAATATACCCAGCAGCTCGTGCAATATTCGCAGGTCGAGCAATCGGTGCAGCAGAACACGACGCTGAACTCGATTCTCAGCAACCTGAGCAACCAGGGCCTGACCCAGGCATCCGGCATGATCGGACGCAGTGTGACCCTCAATTCGGATGTCGCCGGCCTGGCCGCCGGAACGCCCGCGGCGTGGAGCTATTCTGCGGCCCGTCCCGTTTCCACGCTGACGTCTTCGATCACCGATGCGTCGGGAAAGGTCGTCATGACCAGTACGATGACGCCCAACGCGCAAGGCACAATGGCGTGGGATGGCACCCTCGCCGATGGATCGACCGCCCCCGCAGGCAGCTACACCCTGGCGCTCACGGCAAGCGACGCGGCGGGCAATTCCGTGCCGGTTACCATTCATGCGCAAGGCACTGTACAGGAAGTTAGCTCAGCAAACGGCGCGTTGACCCTCAAGGTAAACGGCGCAGCCTACACCACGGATAAATTGATCGGCGTTGCGGCGACAGCCAATTGAGTAAAATAAGCTGTAAATTATATTTGAAGAAGGTTGAATATATACTATATTAAAAGAGAGATCTGCCCGCGTCAGCCCCCAATGACTCCGGCAGATCTCACCCGTTTGGTACAGTTATCTGAAAAATTTTGTTGAAAATGAAAAACGTGCTTATGGCTGAGCGCGTTTTTTGCTGTGTGAGATCTAGCGGGCTGCGGACAGCCCTGTCCAAGGAAGCGATGATTCGATCACGCCGCGCGGCAAGGCAGGATCGATCGCGAAATCTTCGACCGAGCAGCCCTTCAAATCGGCCGGTAAGGCGAGCATCGCCAGACAATCGGCGATCGCGGGATCGTCACAGGGGCCAATCGTATCGACCACGTCTTCGAACGTCGCGCCCGGAGCCATCAGGCCTCGGCTCAAGGCCGCGTTCCACAAAGCCCGGGCATTGATCACATCGACGGCAATGCTGATGCGGTATCGATGCCCCTGGCTGACACCGGCATTGCTATAGGTTGACATGGCTTGATGGTCGCTCAGATCCACGCGTACTTCTCCCCCCGAACGCGATCGCCACGAACCCGCAGCGAACGATCACGATCTAGCAAGGGCGAGCGATCGACCGAATTGAGGGCAACCCCTTAGGTTGGAAACCCGGTATTTCCCTCGAAGCGATTCTGTTCTATTATAAGACGGTTCGCGTTCCGGGTAACGGAAGTGGCGCTTAAGAATGTCGGGGTGCTCCGGGCGACGCCCGGACCGGAGCTCAGGCCCGACCCGCCAGTTCCTTGTTCAACCACAAGGCCGCCAGCGTCGCGAGTGCGCCCGACAGCAGATAGCCACCGGCTGCTGCCAGCCCGAAGTGCGACGACAGGAACAGGCCGACCAGCGGCGCAAAACCGGCACCGACCAGCCACGCCAGATCCGACGTCAACGCAGCGCCAGTGTATCTGAAATCGCCCGAGAAATTGGCTGCCACTGCGCCCGACGATTGGCCAAACGACACGCCGAGCAAGACGAAGCCGAGCGCCATGAACAGCACTTCGCCAATCTCGCCCGCGCCCAGCAATTGCGGCGCGAACCCGGAGAACACCGCGATCGCCACCGCAGATGCCCCGAGCAGCGAGCGCCGCCCGAACCGATCCGCCAGATAGCCTGAGGCGACGATCGCAAGCACGCCGATCATGCCGCCCAGCACTTCGATTACCAGGAAGCGCTCGGGGCCGCCGCTGGTGTAGAGGAACACCCAGGACAACGGGAATACCGAGACCATGTGGAACAGCGCGAAGCTCGCCAGCGGCGCGAACGCGCCGATCACGATCGTGCGCCCCTGCCCGCGCACCGTTTCCAGCACCGGAGCCGGTTGCAGCGCGCGGCTTTCGAACATTTCCTGATAGGCAGCGGTGCTGACGATACGCAGCCGCGCGAACAGCGCCACGACGTTGATCGCGAACGCGACGAAGAACGGATAACGCCAGCCCCAGTCGAGGAAGTCCGCCGCCGACAGGCTGCTTGTCAGATAGGCAAACAGCGCCGCCGCCACCATAAGGCCCAGCGGCGCGCCAAGCTGCGGGATCATCGCATACCAGCCACGCCGATTCTCTGGCACGTTGAGCGCCAGCAGCGAGGGCAAACCGTCCCACGCGCCGCCGAGCGCAACGCCCTGGCCGATGCGGAACAGGCCGAGCAGGATCGCGGCATAAACGCCGACCTGCGCGTAGCCGGGCAGGAAGCCGATCGCCACGGTCGACCCGCCGAGCAGGAACAAGGCGATGGTCAGCTTCGTGCCGCGCCCAAAGGCGCGGTCGATCGCGAGGAACAGGAACGACCCGATCGGGCGTGCCACAAAGGCGAGCGCGAACAGCGCGAAGGAATAGAGCGTCCCCGTCAGACGGTCGACATAGGGGAAGACCAGCGTCGGAAACACCAGCACCGAGGCGATCGCATAGACGAAGAAGTCGAAAAACTCCGACGTGCGGCCAATGACGACGCCAATCGCAATCTCGCCCGAGGTGATTTCGCCGTGCTCGGCATTGATTCGGCCGGCATCGGCTTCGATCGCGCGCGAGGTTGGCGTGGTGGCTGCAGTCATCGGTGTTCGAACTCCCGGCATGATCGCCGAACGCCCCCTCTAAGCGTGCTGCACTGCAGCGGGGATTGGACAAAGTGTCCAATGGGAGGCCCCCTGTCCCCCGCGTATCTGCGCCCGCATGACCCGAACCCCCTTACTCCGCCCCTTGGCGCTGCTCGCGCCTGCCTTGCTCGGTGGGTGCAGCGCCGTCGTGCTGGACCCGGCGGGCGATCTTGCAGTGCAGCAAGGCAACCTCGTGATTTTCTCGACGGTGCTGATGTTGCTCATCATCGTTCCGGTGATGGCGCTGATCGCGTTGTTCGCCTGGCGCTATCGCGCAACCAATAAGGACGCGCCCTATTCGCCGGAGTGGCACCATTCCACCGCGCTGGAACTGGTGATCTGGGCGGCCCCACTGCTGATCATCATCTGCCTGGGCGCGGTGACCTGGACCAGCACGCATCTGCTCGATCCCTATCGTCCGATCGGTCGCCTCGATGCGGGTCGCGCCGTCGCTGCCACGGCCAAGCCGGTGCGGGTTCAGGTTGTCGCGCTCGATTGGAAGTGGCTGTTCATCTACCCCGATTACGGCATCGCCACCGTCAACGAGCTGGCCGCGCCGGTCGATCGGCCGCTCCAGTTCGATCTCACCGCCTCCAACGTGATGAACGCCTTCTATATTCCGGCGCTGGTCGGCCAGATCTACGCGATGCCCGGCATGACGACCAAGCTGAACGCGGTCATCAACCATCCCGGCAATTATGCGGGCTTCTCGTCCAATTTCAGCGGCGACGGCTTTTCGGGCATGCATTTCCGCTTCCATGCGGTGTCGGAAGGTGCGTTTGACCAATGGGTCGCGCGCGTCCGTGCAGGCGGCGGCAAGCTCGATCGACAGGGGTATCTCGGTCTGGCCAAGCCCAGCGCCAATACGCCGGTCATGCGCTTCGCCAGCGTCACCCCGGGCCTGTTCGACGCCGCCGCCAATCGCTGCGTCGCGCCGGGCGAGACCTGCATGAGCGCGATGATGCAGGCCGATGCCGGTGAACATCACGCCCATGTCGCCGCTGGCCGCCCCACCCAGACGATGGCGATGCCAATGGCGGCATCGGCTCCGATCCCCGCCACCACGCAACCTGGCGCACGCCTGACCGGTGCAGGGCTGCCAATGCCCGGCACCCGCGCAACAGACGTCCCGGCGACCGTCGGCGACCGAAGGACTTTCTGACATGACGTCCCCCCTTCCCCTTTCGTCGCCGTCGATCAGCCCGATCTTCGGCCGCCTGACGCTCGATGCGTTGCCGCTGCATGAAATTCCCGTGCTCGTCGCCTTTGCCGGGACCGCTGTCGGTGGCCTCGCGCTGCTCGCGGTCATCACCTATTACAAGGCATGGGGCATGTTGTGGCGCGACTGGTTCACCAGCGTCGACCACAAGAAGATCGGCATCATGTACATCATCCTCGGATTGGTGATGTTCGTGCGCGGCTTCTCCGACGCGCTGATGATGCGCGCGCAGCAGGCGATGGCCTTTAACGGCAACCCCGGCTACCTGCCGCCCGACCATTACAACCAGATCTTCACCGCGCACGGCGTGATCATGATCTTCTTCGTGGCGATGCCGCTGGTGGCGGGCCTGATGAACTTCGTCGTGCCGCTGCAGATCGGCGCGCGCGACGTGTCCTTCCCCTATCTCAACAATTTCAGCTTCTGGATGACGACGGCGGGCGCGGTGATCACCATGATCTCGCTGTTCGTCGGCAACTATGCCCGCACTGGCTGGCTCGCCATGCCGCCGCTGTCGGGCATCGCCGCCAGCCCGGACGTGGGGGTCGATTATTATATCTGGGGCTTGCAGATTGCCGGTGTCGGCACGCTGCTGTCGGGCGTCAACCTGATCGCGACCATCGTCAAGATGCGCGCGCCGGGCATGACGCTGATGAAGATGCCGGTGTTCGTGTGGACGTCGCTGTGCACCAACACCCTGATCGTCGCCGCTTTCCCGGTGCTGACCGCCGTGCTCGCACTGCTGTCGCTCGACCGCTATGTCGGCATGCAGTTCTTCACGAACGGCCTCGGCGGCAACCCGATGATGTACGTCAACCTCATCTGGATCTGGGGCCACCCGGAGGTGTACATCCTCATCCTGCCCGCTTTCGGCGTGTTCTCGGAAGTGGTCGCCACCTTCGCCAGCAAGCGCCTGTTCGGCTATACCTCGATGGTCTATGCGACGATCGTCATCACGATCCTCGCCTATCTCGTCTGGCTGCACCACTTCTTCACGATGGGCTCCGGTGCCAGCGTCAACTCATTCTTCGCGATCACCACGATGATCATCTCGATCCCGACGGGCGCGAAGATCTTCAACTGGCTGTTCACCATGTATCACGGCCGCATCCGCTATGAGCTGCCGATGATGTGGACGGTCGCGTTCATGCTCACCTTCGTCATCGGCGGCATGACCGGCGTTCTGCTCGCCGTGCCCCCGGCCGATTTCGTGCTGCACAACTCGCTGTTCCTCGTCGCCCACTTCCACAACGTCATCATCGGTGGCGTGGTGTTCGGGATGTTCGCGGGCATCAATTACTGGTGGCCCAAGGCGTTCGGTTTCAAGCTCGACCGCGTCTGGGGCAAGCGCCAGTTCTGGCTGTGGGTGCTGGGCTTCTGGTTCGCCTTCGCGCCAGTCTATGCGCTCGGCCTGATGGGCGTGACGCGTCGCCTCAGCCAGTTCGACGATGCCTCGCTGCAGCCTTACTTCCTGGTCGCGGGCTTCGGCGCGCTGCTGATCCTGGCTGGAACGGGCGCGATGTTCGTCCAGTTCTACGTCAGCTTCCGCAACCGCGAGGCACTGCGCGACGTGACCGGCGATCCCTGGGATGGCCGCACGCTCGAATGGTCGACCTCGTCGCCGCCGCCGGACTACAACTTCGCCTTCACGCCCGTCGTCTATGACAATGATGCGTGGTGGGACATGAAGCGGCGCGGCTATGTCCGCCCGACCACCGGCTTCCGCAAGATCCACATGCCCAAGAACACCGGCACCGGTGTCATCCTGGCGGGCCTGAGCGTCGCCTTCGGCTTCGGCATGATCTGGTACATGTGGTGGCTGGCGGTGGTATCGCTGGTCGGCATCTTCGCCGTCGCGATCGGCCACTCGTTCAACTACAAGCGCGATTTCTACATCCCGGTCGAGGATGTGATCCGCACCGAGGATGAACGCACCCGCCTTCTCGCCAGCGAAGGAGTTTCGGCATGAGCGCGCAGACCTTCGAAGCGACCGCCAACGGCGAGACCCCGCTGTTCTACGAAGTGGAAGAGCATCATCATCCCGAGGGCAGCAGCACGATGCTGGGCTTCTGGATGTACCTGATGAGCGACTGCCTCATCTTCGCCATCCTGTTCGCCTGCTATGCCGTGCTCGGCCATAGCTATGGCGGCGGCGAAGGGCCCAAGCAGTTGTTCGAACTGCCGCTGGTCGCGCTCAACACCGCGATGCTGCTGTTCTCGTCGCTGACCTATGGCTTTGCCATGCTGACGATGGAACGCCCCGGTGCCAGCGTCCGCGCGGTGCAGGGCTGGCTGATCGTCACCGGCCTGTTCGGCCTCGCCTTCCTGTGCATCGAGCTCTACGAATTCTCGAACCTGATCCATGAAGGTGCGGGCCCGTGGCGCAGCGCGTTCCTGTCGTCCTTCTTCACGCTGGTCGGCACGCACGGTCTGCACGTCACCGTCGGCCTGATCTGGCTGGTCACGCTGGTCACGCAGATCGGCATGCACGGCCTCGGCCAGGCCAACCGCCGTCGCCTGATGTGCCTCAGCATGTTCTGGCATTTCCTCGACGTCATCTGGATCGGCGTCTTCACCATCGTCTATCTCATGGGAGTGCTCGGATGAGCGCCGATACGCTGCACAATTCGGCCCATGGCCACGATCATGGCCATGACGATCACGCACACGGCGAGGCCCCGCACGGTTCGCTGCGCGGCTATATGATCGGCTTCATCCTGTCGGTAATCCTGACCGCGATTCCCTTCGCGCTCGTCATGACCGGCACGCTCGATACCACCACCACGGCGGTCATCGTGCTGGCGATGGCGGCGATCCAGGTCGTCGTGCACATGGTGTTCTTCCTGCACATGACCACGACGGCAGAGGGCGGCTGGTCGTTCCTCGCCTTGCTGTTCACCGTCATCGTGATCGTCATCACGCTCGCCGGATCGATCTGGGTGATGTACCATATGAACGCCAACATGATGCCGGCCCCAGCCGCTGTTACCGAGACCATGAGCCAGCAATGAGACGTTCCCCTGCGACGATCGCGTTTCTGCTGATCGTCGCGGGGGCGCTCTGCGCTGCCCTGATCGCGCTCGGCATCTGGCAAATCGAGCGCCGCAGCTGGAAACTGGCGCTGATCGCGCGCGTCGAACAGCGCATCCATGCCCCCGCCGTCCCCGCCCCCGGCCCCAACCGCTGGCCCGGCATAACCGATGCGAGCGACGGCTACCGTCACGTCACCGTCACCGGCCGCTTCCGCGACGATCGCGCGACACTGGTGCAGGCCGTCACCGAACGCGGCCCCGGCTTCTGGGTGATGACCCCGCTCGTCACCGAGCGCGGCTTTACCGTTCTCGTCAATCGCGGCTTCGTGCCCTCGCGCGACCCGGTCCCGCCCGGCGGTGCCACCACCGTCACCGGGCTTTTGCGGCTGACGGAACCGAAGGGCGCGTTCCTGCGCTATAATGATGCTGCGACGAACCGCTGGTATTCGCGCGACGTTTCGGCCATTTCTGCGGCGCGCGGGCTCGACCATGTCGCGCCCTATTTCATCGATGCCGATGCCGGGCCGGCCGCCACAGCCCCGGTGGGAGGCCTGACGGTCGTGCATTTCACCAACAACCATCTGGTCTATGCGCTGACATGGTTCGCGCTCGCTGCGATGGTGGCGGGTGCGGCGGCGCTGCTGCTCCGTCCCGTCCGCCGCGGATGAGTATTCCCGCCCCTGTCGATACCACCGAACGCGACAATATGCGTCAGCTTGTCAACCTGCGCTGGCTCGCGGTGTGCGGGCAATGCGCCACGATCCTGATCGTGCGCTTTGGCATGGGCGTTCCGCTCCCGCTGCTTCCGATGCTGTCGGTGGTCGCGGCGCTGGTCGTGCTGAACCTGGTCAGCATGGCACAATTGTCGCGCCGCGTGACCAATTCCAACAGCGCGCTGTTCGCCAGCCTGCTGCTCGATGTCGCGGCCTTGACCGCGCTGCTGTACCAGAGCGGGGGTGCGACCAACCCGTTCATCTCGCTCTATCTGCTGCAGGTGGTGATGGGCGCGGTGCTGCTGGAGGCCTGGTCGAGCTGGGTACTGGTGGCGATCACCAGCGCCGCCTTTGTCCTGCTGGCCGAAGTGCATGTCCCGCTGGCGCTGCCGCCGCGCTTCATAACCGACTGGGGCGATCTGTATATGATCGGCACGCTGATCTGCTTCGGGCTGGTGGCGGTGCTGCTGGTTGCCTTCGTCACGCGCATCAACAGCAATTTGCGCGCGCGCGACGCCCGCCTCGCGACGATGCGCCAGCAGGCGGCGGAGGAGGACCATATCGTGCGCATGGGCCTGCTCGCGACCGGTGCCGCGCATGAACTCGGAACTCCGCTCGCCTCGCTCTCGGTGATCGTCAACGACTGGCGTCACGCCCCGGCACTGATGGCGCAGGAAAGCTTCGCCGAGGAAATCGGCGAGATGCAGGTTGCGCTGGCGCGGTGCAAGGCGATCGTCACCGGCATCCTGCTGGCGGCGGGCGAAGCGCGCGGCGAGAACCCGACGATCACCAGCGTGAAGCGCTTTTTCGACGAAGTGGTCGCCGAATGGCGCGTGCAGCATTCGCCGGAAGCGATCGTCTATGACAATCGCTTCGGCGCGGACATGGCGATCGTCGCCGATACTGCGGTGAAGCAGGTAATCTGGAACGTGCTCGACAATGCCGCCGAAGCGTCGGGCCAGCCCATCGCGCTCGACGTAAGCCGCGATGGAGCTTCGCTGGTGCTTTCGGTGCGCGATACCGGCCCCGGCTTCACCCCCGAAATGCTCGCCAATCTCGGCAAACCCTATCATTCCACGCGCGAACGGCTCGGCAGTGGACTCGGCCTGTTTCTCGTGGTCAACGCCATGCGCAAGCTCGGCGGCACGGTCGACGCCCGCAATCGGGCGGAGGGCGGTGCCACGGTGACGATCACGCTGCCGCTGTCGGCGCTGGAATGGGGCGAGCGATGACCGAGAAGCACCTGTTGATCGTCGAGGATGACGCGGCGCTCGCCAAGACGCTGGGACGCTCGTTCGAACGGCGTGGCTATACCGTTGAATTGGCCTCCGATCAGGCCGGTGTCGAAGCGGTGCTCGCCAAGCGCACCCCCGATTATGCGGTGGTGGATCTGAAACTCGGTGCCACGTCGGGTCTGGTCTGCGTTCAGGCGATCCACGCGCAGGATGCACGCACCCGGATCGTGGTGCTGACCGGCTATGCCAGCATCGCCACCGCAGTGGAGGCGATCAAGCTCGGGGCCAGCAATTACCTGCCCAAGCCGTCCGACACCGACGACATCGAAGCCGCCTTCGCCAAGGCCGAGGGCGGTGGCGGTGACGTTGCCACGCCGCTCGGCAACCGCCCGACCTCGATCAAGACGCTCGAATGGGAGCGGATCAACCAGACGCTGGCGGAGAACAACTTCAACATTTCCGAAACCGCACGGCAATTGGGGATGCACCGCCGCACGCTGGCGCGGAAACTGGAAAAACAGCCGATCAAATAGTGGGGACGGCGCAATCGCGCGTTACACGAAATCCTCTTCCTCATAGAGCGGGCGAATTTCGATCTCGCTTGGCCCCGGCATCGGATTGGGGCAGCGCTTTACCCACGCCACCGCCTCCGCCATGTCCTTGACGGTCCACAGCCAGAAACCGGCGACCAGTTCCTCCGGCTGCGCAAATGGCCCGTCAATGACCGTGCGGCTGGCCCCATCGAAGGCGATGCGTTTTCCCTGCGCCGACGGCTTCAGGCCATAGCCGCCGCCCGGCTGCAGGATTTCGGCCTCGACCAGAGCCTGGTTGAACCTGTCCATGTCCTCCATCGCCGCCCTGGTCGGCAGGAGGCCGGATTCGCTGTCTTCGGTCGCCTTGACCAACACCATCACGCGCATCGTCTCTCTCTCCTTGCCCGAGCCCCGCGCCCGGCTGCCCGGTGCAAGTGTCGCGCAACCGGGCGAACCGTTAAAGCCCCGGCGCGCGGACCGCTGTTCCATCGGCTGAAGCGCGCGATGGCGCGGCCCTGATCGACAGTTGCAAAAATTGCATGTGGGAGCCAATGCGAGGCGCTTGCGCTACCCCGACTTTACGCGTGTAGCCGACGGCGTAACAACAATCGTTGAAATGGGGATGGAATGACGACCAGCCGCATCGCCTGCGACGCCCTCCGCTCGCGCCTGATGAGCGCCGATCAGGCCGCCGCCTTCATCACCTCGGGCAGCACGGTCGGGATGAGCGGCTTTACCGGCTCGGGCTATCCCAAGGCGGTCCCGCTGGCGCTCGCCGCGCGGATCGAGGCAGAACATGCCGCCGGCAACGCATTCCGCGTGCGAATCTGGACCGGTGCCTCGACCGGCCCCGAACTCGACGGCGCACTGGCCAAGGCCGATGGCATCGAATTCCGCCTCCCCTATAATTCCGATCCCATCGCCCGGGAGAAGATCAATCGCGGCGAAATGGAATATTTCGACATGCATTTGAGCCAGGTCGCGCCAATGGCGTGGCAGGGCTTTCTCGGGCCGCTCGACACTGCGGTGATCGAAGTGTCGGGCATCCGCGCCGATGGATCGCTGATCCCCTCCTCCTCGATCGGCAACAACAAGACCTGGCTCGACCGCGCGAGCAAGGTCATCCTCGAGGTCAATAGCTGGCAGAACCCCGCTTTGGAGGGGATGCACGACATCTATTACGGCACCGCGCTGCCGCCGCACCGCGTGCCGATCCCGCTCGTCCGCGCCGACGATCGCATTGGCGAGCCTTATTTCCGCTGCGACCCCGACAAGATCGTCGCGATCGTCGAGACCGAAGCGCCCGACCGCAATTTGCCCTTCGCCGCGCCCGATGCAGCAGCACATGCGATTGCCGGGCATCTGATCGAATTCTTCACCCATGAAGTGGCGCGCGGACGCTTGCCCGCGTCGCTGCTGCCGCTGCAATCGGGCGTCGGCAACATCGCCAATGCGGTGCTGACCGGCCTGGTCAACGGCCCGTTCGAGGACATGACCTCGTACACCGAGGTGATCCAGGACGGGATGCTCGACCTGCTCGATTCGGGCAAATTGCGCATGGCCTCGGCCACCGCTTTCTCGCTCAGCCCGGAGGCGGCGGCGCGGCTCAATGCCGATATGGGCCGCTATCGAGATAAAATGATCCTGCGCCCGCAGGAGATCAGCAACCATCCCGAACTGATCCGCCGACTCGGCTGCCTCGCCATGAACGGGCTGATCGAGGCCGACATTTACGGCAATGTGAACTCCACGCACGTCATGGGCTCGCGCATCCAGAACGGCATTGGCGGATCGGGCGATTTCGCGCGCAACGCCTATGTCTCGATCTTCATGACGCCCTCAACCGCCAAGGGCGGCAAGATCTCGGCGATCGTACCGCAGGCAAGCCATGTCGACCATATCAGCCAGGACGTGCAGGTGATCGTCACCGAACAGGGCCTCGCCGATCTGCGGGGCTTGAGCCCCAAGCAACGCGCCGCGTTGATCATCGAGAAATGCGCGCATCCCGACTATCGCCCGATGCTGGCGGACTATTATGCGCGGGCGCGGGTGGGTTCCTACGGCCAGCAATCGCCGTCGCTGCCGGGCGAAGCGCTGTCCTGGCACCAGCGCTTCATGGACACAGGCTCGATGCGGCTCTGAGCCTGGGGTGACTCTCTTTTCCGTTCGTTTCGAGCGAAGTCGAGAAACAGCCGCAAGCGCTGTGCCTGGTTTCTCGACTTCGCTCGAAACGAACGGGAGGGGGGATTTCAGGAGAGATCGCCCGGCTCTGGCAAACCTCTCCTGCGCGTCCTCAGCTCACCCCCGCAACGCGGTGATGATCGCCGAGAAATCGAGCCCGCCATGCCCGGCCTCGGCAAAGCGCTGGTAGAGTTCCGCCGCCTTCGCCCCCATCGGCGTGTCGGCACCCGTGTCGCTCGCGGCGGCTGCGGCGAGCTTCAAATCCTTCAGCATCAGCGCTGTCGCAAAGCCGCCCTGATAGCCATGATCGGCGGGGGTATCCGGTCCGACCCCCGGCACCGGGCAATAGCTCGTCATCGACCAGCTCTGCCCTGACGACACGCTCGAAATGTCGAAAAAGGTCTGGGGCGCGAGCCCCAATTTCTCCGCCAGCAGAAACGCCTCGCACGTCGCCACCATCGTCGCGCCGAGCAGCATGTTGTTGGCGATCTTGGCGGCCTGCCCCGTCCCATTCGCCCCGGCATGGATCACCGCCTTGCCCATGCTGCTGAGGATCGGTTGCGCGCGCGCGAACGCATCGTCGCTGCCGCCGACCATGAAGGTCAGCGTGCCCGCATTGGCCGCACCGATCCCGCCCGACACCGGCGCATCGACCGCCGTGATGCCCTTGGCACGCGCCGCCTCAGCCACGCGCTTGGCGGTGGCGACGTCGATCGTCGAGCAATCGATCAGGATCGCGGCAGGCGACAGGCTGGCGGCGAACAGATCGCCATAGACCGCCTCGACATGCGTGCCTGCCGGCAGCATCGTCACCACCGCCTCTGCCCCATCAGCCGCTTCCGCGACGCTCGCCATCGGCAGGCACCCAGCCGCCTTGGCGCGATCGAGCGCATCTGCCGACAGATCGAACGCGCGGACATCATGCCCCGCTTTGGCGAGGTTCGCAGCCATCCCGCCGCCCATATTGCCAAGCCCGATAAAGGCGATCCGAGTCATCTCTCTCTCCTATTTTTTCTCACTCCCCTCCCGCACAGCGGGAGGGGCTGGGGGAGGGCAGTCACGCCGCTAGCCGAGTGCTTATCACCCGGACCCCCCTCCCCTAACCCCTCCCGTAAACGGGAGGGGAATTGGTGCTACTTCCCCGTCCACACCCCCTGCCGCTTCTCGACAAAGGCGGTCATGCCCTCGCTCTGGTCGTCGGTGCCGAACAGAGCATGGAACAGCCGCCGCTCGAACTGCACGCCCATCGCGAGCGTGGTGTCGAATGCGGCATTGACCATTTCCTTGTTCGCCTTGACCGCCAGCGGCGCCATCGAAGCGATCGTCGCGGCGGTCTTCACCGCTTCCTCGACCAGATCGGCGGCGGGCACCACGCGGCTGACAAGCCCGGCGCGCTCGGCCTCAGCCGCATCCATCATGCGGCCGGTCAGGCACATTTCCATCGCCTTGGCCTTGCCGACCGCGCGCGTCAGCCGCTGCGATCCGCCCATGCCGGGGGAAACCGCCAGCTTGATTTCGGGCTGGCCGAATTTGGCGGTATCAGCGGCGAGGATGAAGTCGCACATCATCGCCAGCTCACACCCGCCGCCCAGCGCATAGCCCGCCACCGCCGCGATGATCGGCTTGCGCGTGCGCGTGAAGCGGTCCCATCCCGCGAAGAAATCATGGGCATACATGTCGGCAAAGCCCTGTGCCTGCATCTCCTTGATGTCGGCACCCGCCGCGAACGCCTTCTCGCTGCCGGTGATGACCGCGCAGCCCTGCGACGGATCGGCATCGAACGCCGCCATCGCCGCTAGCATATCGGCAAGGATCTGGCTGTTGAGCGCGTTCAGCGCCTGCGGGCGGTTGAGCGTAACGAGCGTAACGCCGCCGCGCTGTTCGACGAGGATGGTTTCGTAGGTCATAGGCACCTTCTTTCAATCGTCACCCCGGCCCTGTGCCGGGGTCCACCGTGCCGCAAACCGCCGGCCCGGTGGAGGGGTGGACCCCGGCACAGGGCCGGGGTGACGGAAAACTCTAGGCGGGCGTCCACGCCTCCGCATCGGGCAGCGGCGCGAAAATCTGGTCGAGCACGTGATCCGTCACGCCCGCGGGCGTCGCCGGGTCCCAGCGCGGCGCATTGTCCTTGTCGACGATCACCGCGCGCACGCCTTCCAGGAAATCATGCCGCTGCACGACGCGCGCGCCGACCGCATATTCCTGGCGCATTTCATCCTCGAAGGTCGGCATCATCGCGCCTTCGTGCAGCAGCCGCAGCGACACCTTCATCGTCTGCGGCGATTTGGTGGCGAGCGTGGCAAGCGTCTGCGTCGCCCACTCCCCGCCATCGGCGGCGAGCGCGGCGAAAATGCCCTCCAACACGTCCGACGCGAACAAGCGGTCGATCGCCTCGCGCTGATCGAGCAGCCGCGCAGGCAGCGCTGCGACCGACAGATCGGCAAGGATCTCGGCAATCGCCTGCGGGTCCGCCGTGATCCGCGCCTTCGCTTCTTCCAGCGCGGCGCTCGGCAAATAGTGCGTCGCAAGCCCCAGCGCATGGCATTCCGCGCCATCGAGCCGGTGTCCGGTCAGCGCCAGATACTGCCCGATCCGCCCCGGCAGTCGCGACAGATACCAGCCACCGCCGACATCGGGGAACAGGCCGATCCCCGTCTCGGGCATGGCGAATTTGGTGTTCTCGGTCGCGATACGGAAATCGCAGGGGCAGGCCAGGCCCACCCCGCCGCCCATCGTGATGCCGTCCATGAACGCGACCGTCGGCTTGGCATAGGCGAACAGCCGGTGGTTGAGCCGATATTCGGTGTGGAAAAACGCCCGCGCCTCGACCCCGTCCTTCGCCCCGCTTTCGGCGAGCATCCGAATGTCGCCGCCCGCGCAAAACCCACGGCCTTCGGCGTGGTCAATCAAGACCGCTTCAACAGCCGGATCGGTCCGCCACGCATCGAGCGCCGCCAGCATGGCGACGCACATATCGGTGGTCAGCGCATGCAGCGCCTTGGGCCGGTTCAGCCGAATCCGGCCGACAGGCCCTTCCCTCTCAATCACAACATCATCGGTCATGCGTCGTGCTCCCGCGCAGGCAGGAGCCCAGGGTTACGGGTGCCCCACCTGTTGCTCGGGGTTTGCTAGGGCTCATTGCCGTGTCAGCTCCCGGCCGATGATCATCCGCATCACCTGGTTGGTCCCCTCCAGGATCGAATGCACGCGCAAGTCACGCCAGAAGCGTTCGATCGGGTAATCCATCAGATAGCCGTAGCCGCCATGCAGCTGCAGCGCGCGGTCGGCGACGGCCGATCCAGTGTCGGTCGCCAGCCGCTTCGCCATTGCGGCGAACTTGGTCTTGTCGGGCGCGTTGGCCGTCACCTTGGCCGCCGCCATGTAGAGCAGCGCGCGCGCCGCCTCGAGATCGGTCGCCATATCGGCCAGCATGAACTGCGTGTTCTGGAAATCGGCGATCGCGGTGCCGAACTGCTTGCGGTCGCGGGTGTAACCGATCGCTTCGTCGAGGCAGCGCTGCGCGCCCCCGAGCGAGCAGGCGCCGATGTTCAACCGCCCGCCATCGAGCCCCATCATCGCGATGCGGAAGCCCTCGCCCTCGCCGCCCACAAGGTTATCCACAGGGATACGCACATCCTCGAAGATCACTTGGCGCGTCGGCTGCGAATGCCAACCGAGCTTTCGCTCGTTCGCGCCGAAGCTGACGCCGGGCATATCCTTTTCGATCACCAGGCACGAAATGCCCTTGGGCCCCTCCGCCCCGGTGCGCACCATGGTGACATAGACCTCATTCTCGCCGCCGCCCGAGATGAACTGCTTGGTGCCGTTGACGATATAGTGATCGCCATCCCGCACCGCGCGCGTCTTCAGCGCCGCGGCATCCGAGCCCGAGCCCGGTTCGGTCAGGCAATAGCTGGCGATGCGGTCCATCGTGACGAGCGAGGGGAGATATCTGTCCTTCACCGCCTGCCCGCCGAAGCGATCGATCATCCAACTCGCCATATTGTGAATCGAGATGAACGCGCTGGTCGAGGGGCAGCCATAGGCCATCGCCTCCATGATCAGCGCCGCCTCCAGCCGCCCGAGGTTGATGCCGCCCGATTCCTCGCTGACATAGATCGACGCAAAGCCAAGCTCGGCCGCGGCCTTGATGGTGTCGCGCGGGAAGATGTGCTTCTCGTCCCATTCCGCCGCAAACGGCGTGATGCGGTCGGCGGTGAAGCGCCGGGCGAGTTCCTGAATCTCGCGCTGGTCGTCGGTAAGGTCGAACTGGTCGGTCATGCGGCAATCCCTAGGGGTAAAGGTCGGCGCGGCGCAAAGGCCGCCTGGGAACAGACGCGCCGCCACGGATGGCGTTTCACCTGGCAGCGCAGCGCGGCAACGGGCGTGCGGTGCAACACCCGCTCGGCGAACAAACGGTCGGCAACCGGCTTGTCGTTGCGCGCATAATAAAGCGGGCCGGGCAGGCGCTGCTGCCAGGCGATCGCCTCGGGCAAGGTGCCGTTGGCGCTGTCGAAATCGCCACTCTGGCGATAGACCGGGTCGGCATAGGCCGCATCCGCCGTCACGATCGTCCAGCCATCACGGCGGAGTGCAGCGACCAGATCGCCGATATAGCGCGCCGCGACATCGGTTTCGTGCAGCAACAGCATCTGCGGCGGGCTGCGTCCGGTCACGCGGCGCAACAGCGCGTCGGAGAAATCGGCCGATTGCACCATCGTCTCGACATAGAGATCCCGCAGAGCGGCCTCGTCGATCGCCTGGCCTGCCTTGCGCGCGGCGATCGTCTGCCCCTCGATATTCCAGTCGGAGCCGTCCGCCGTTACCCACGCGACGCTCAAACCCCGCGCGGCAAGCCCGTCCAGCACCGCGCGCCGTTTGGCATGATCGCGCCCACCTTGGTTGAGGCCGGGAAAGCGGAACCACGGCCGATAGCCTGGCTTGCCCTTCAGCCAGCCCTCGGCGCGGTCGACATCGGCGAGAAACGCCGCCGCCGAAACCGCGCGCAAATCGCGGTGCGCAAAGCTGTGGTCGCCCACCACATGCCCCGCCGCGGCATAGGCCGCCAGCCGCGCCGCGCCATCATTGGACGCGCCGATCCGCCCGGGATTGGCAAAGAACGCCGCCTGCTCCACCCCGCTCGCGCGCAGCGCGGCGATCAGCCGCGCGGTGCGCTCGGACGGGGTGTAGAAAGCGCCGGGCCCGCGCGGGACATCATCGAAACTCAAGGCAATGCGCTTGCCAACCGGTGCCACAACCGGCTGCGCCACCGCCCCCGGCACCGTGCCCCGTGGCAAAAACGCCCAGGCCAGCGGCAACGCGACCAGCACGATCCCGCCCACCAACATGGCTTGGCGCAAGAGGTTCATCGGGCAGCGCTCATTGTGCGGCCGTACTACACCAATTGCAGACGCACGTCCGCATTCCACGAGGTACGCCAAGCGGCGCGCAGGAATTCCGGTGCAAGGTCATTCCCCTGCTTTTCACTCCCAGGAAAACACGGTCCGAAGGTTGCATTTGCCAGGATCTTCTCCTTCCTGGAAAAGCGCAACGCGGTCGATTGCCGCCATTTGCGCCGCCGTAAAGGGCGTTGGCGAAGAGAAATAGGCAGCGCCCTGCCTGCCGTTCCAGATCGCCGCCTGATAGAGCCCGTCAACTAGGCGCGGACGAAAAACCGTCGCCCCCGTACGAGAAGGATGGCGCAGCCTCGGCCCCTTGGGGCGAGCGGCCCATCCAATTCCACGCACTTCAAGCGTCCCGAAGCTGCCCTCCCAGCGAAAGCTGCCGCCGTGAATGCCGCCTTCCAGAGGCGTGATTCGCTCACCCTTTTCAAGGTCGATGATCGGAGAATAGCCGCAGAAGCGGCCCGGCCCCACCAATTCACTCGCGGATGCAGCACCCACGCCGTAGCACAGGGCGATCGACAGGAAGGGCAAGGCCGCAAGCCGCACCCGCCTCACCCCATCGTCGGAATGACGAAGGCGTTCGCGCCATCGCCAACGCCGCCATCGGGCCAGCGCTGCGTCACGGTCTTGACCTTGGTCCAGAACTTCACGCCTTCCATGCCGTGCTGGTTGGTATCGCCAAAGGCCGAGCGCTTCCACCCGCCAAAGGTGTGATAGGCGACCGGCACCGGGATCGGCACGTTGATGCCGACCATGCCGACATTCACCCGCGCCGCGAATTCGCGCGCGGCATGGCCGTTGCGGGTGAAGATCGCGACGCCATTGCCGTACTGATGCTCGCTCGGCAGCCGCAGCGCATGTTCAAAATCGTCGGCGCGGACGATTTGCAGCACGGGGCCGAAAATCTCTTCCTTGTATGCCGACATGTCGGGCGTGACATGGTCGAACAGCGTTGGGCCAATGAAGAAGCCCTTCTCATGCCCCTGCAGCTCGAACCCGCGCCCGTCTACGACCAGCTCCGCGCCCTCGTCGACGCCGGTCTGGATCCAGTTTTCGATGCGCGTGCGGTGCGCGGCGTTCACCACCGGGCCGTAATGCGCCTCGGCATCGGTCGACACGCCGACGCGCAGGGCGGCGATCGCCGGGATCAGTTTCTCGCGCAGCGCAACCGCGGTCTTCTCGCCCACCGGCACTACCACCGGCAGCGCCATGCAACGCTCGCCCGCCGAACCGAATGCCGCGCCCGAGAGATCGGCGACGACCTGGTCGAGATCGGCATCGGGCATGACGATGCCGTGATTCTTGGCCCCACCCATCGCCTGCACGCGCTTGCCCGCCGCGACACCGCGCTTGTAGACATAGTGCGCAATGTCGGACGATCCGACGAAGCTGACCGCGCTGATCGCGGGATGATCGAGGATCGCGTCGACCATGTCCTTGTCGCCGTGGACGACTTGCAAAATGCCCTCGGGCAGCCCCGCCTCAAGGAACAATTCGGCCAGCCGCACCGGCACCGACGGATCGCGCTCGCTGGGCTTCAGGATGAAAGCATTGCCCGTGGCGATGGCGACGCCGCTCATCCACAAGGGGATCATCGCCGGGAAATTGAACGGCGTGATGCCAGCGCCAATGCCGAGCGGCTGGCGCATCGAATACACGTCGATCCCCGGCCCGGCTCCTTGCGTAAACTCACCCTTCAGCACATGCGGAATGCCGCAGCAAAATTCGATCACTTCCAGCCCGCGCTGAATGTCGCCCTTGGAATCGGCGATCACCTTGCCGTGTTCGGATGACAGCAAGTGTGCGAGTTCGTCGATATGCGCTTCGACCAGCGCCTTGAAATTGAACATCACGCGCGCCCGGCGCTGGGGGTTGGTTGCGGCCCAACCCGGCTGCGCTTTTTGCGCAGCGGCGACGGCGGCGTCGAGATCGGCCTGCGTGCCGAACTTGACCTGGGCCTGCACCGCACCGGTGTTGGGATCGAACACCTCGCCCGTCCGCGCGGCAGTGCCGCTCGCTAGACCCATGATATGGTGGTCGATGATCCGCATGGCGCTCTCCTAAAGCTTATACCCCCCTATCCCACCCAGCATTTTTGCATTCAACCCTCCATCTTTGCTGCTAGGCAGTGCATTTTTGCAGGAGTGGCCGTGGCAAACTGGGATGACCTGCGCATCTTCCTCGCCGTCGCGCGCGCGCAGCGCATGGCGGGTGCGGCGCGTGCGCTGGGCGTCGACGTCACCACCGTCGGCCGTCGCCTCGCCCGGCTGGAGCAGCGCCTTGGCACCGCGATCTTCGAGACGATCGGCGGCGAACGCCGCCTGACCGAGACCGGCCAGGCGCTGCTCATCCATAGCGAGACGATCGAAGCCGCCGTGCTCGCCGCGACCGAGGTCGATCCCAGCAGCGCCGCGCTGGCGGGCCAGGTGCGCCTCAGCATCGCCGAGGGCCTCGCCACGCATGTCGTCGCGCCCGCCCTACCCGCCTTCCGCCGCGACCAGCCCAATTTGCGGATCGACCTGATCACCGCCTCGGGCTTCCTCAACCCGTCCAGGCGCGAGGCCGATATGGCGGTGATGCTCGCGCGCCCGCGCAACCGCCAATTGCGCGCGACCAAACTCTCCGATTACCGGCTGCGGCTCTATGCCACGCCCGGCTTCCTCGCCGATCATGCGCGAGTCGCCAGCGCCGCCGATCTGCACGGCCACGCGCTGATCAGCTATGTCCCCGAACACGTCCACGCGCCCGAGCTCAATTATCTGTCGGAAATTCAGGACGGCCTCGTCGCGCGGGCGCGCAGCACCAGCATCACCGTGCAGCACGCCATGATCCGCGCCGGTGCCGGCATTGGCGTGCTGCCCGATTTCATCGCCGCGCGCGATGCAGCCCTTGTGCCCGTGCTCGGCGACAGCGTGCACCTGACCCGCACCTTCTGGCTGGTGACGCATCAGGACACCCACGCCACCCCCCGCATCCAGGCGGTCGGTGACTGGCTGCGCGGTTTGGCCGAAACGCTCGCTTAGAGTCTGATGACGTTTGACGGACTCCCCCTCCCCTTCGGGAGGGGCTGGGGGTGGGGCGTATCCGTCTCACCGAGACCGACGCACGTGGGGAGAGGCCCCACCCCAACCCAGCATCAGGTCGGTCAGGCCCCCGGCCTGACCTAGACCGCGCGGGGCGCGGTTTGCCTGATGCTCCTAAAGGGGAGGGGCTTGCCAGATCAACGTAACGTGATCCCGCTCTTAGTCGCCGGTGAACGCCGCGACCGCCTCATGCGCGTGCGCTGCATGGCGCGCCGCCGCCACCGCGCTGCAGATCTTGCGCGCCTGCGTTTCCACCTCGAGCAGGCATTCGGCGACGAAGCGCGGCTCCATATGCTCGACAATCGCGCCAAAATGAACGTGGCCCGCATCGCGCAACCCGAAAATGCCCATCAGATAGCGGTCGAACGCCTGGCGGATCGATTCCATCTGGCCCTGTTCGTCCAGCCAGATCCGCGTCGTTGCCGAGCTGGAAAAGGTCGCGAAGGATTTGCCGACCAGCACCGAATCCGGGCGATGGTCGCGGATCGAGGACGGCGTCTGCGCCACGCCCAGCACCCGGTCGACATAGCCCTTGATGATCGCGGGCGGCATCCCGAACCAGATCGGATAGACGAACACGATCACCTGCGCCTGCCGCAACAGGCCCAGCTCATGCGCGACATCGGCGGACATGCCGCTGGCATGGCCGGGCAGGCGGTCGGCGCGCAGGCACGGGTCGAAATCGAGCGCATAGAGATCGCGCACCACCGCTTCCTGCCCGTTTTCGTGGACCGTCGTGCAGTAACGCTGGACGACTTCGTGGTTGAAGCTGCCGGGCGACGGATGCCCGAGCACGACGACATGGCGGATCGGTTGGTTCGCAGGCATGATCGTTCTCCGGCTGACGATTTGGACACAAGGATACCATCCGTCGCCCGACCCCGGCAGAATCGGGAATTACCTACAAGCCACCGCTATCAACCACGCGCTCCCCCCGCAAAAAAAGCGGAGGCCCAGGGTTGCCGGCGCGCGCTGTGTCGCGCTGGGCTCCTGCTTCCGCAGGAGAAGCGGCGGCACATGCGGCCACCTCAGGCCAGCACCGCCTCCACCGGCCGCCGCGCCGAAAAGGGCAGCCCCGCGCCATAGCCAAAGCGCATCGCCAGATCGGGCCGCACGCCGGGCGTGCCGATCAGCCGTGCCAGTTCGGGCCGCAACCGCGCCACTTCGACCGGCTGGTTGATCATCGCATGGCGCAACCCCAGCGCCGTCGCCTGCAGCGCAAAACGCTGGCACGCCCGCCCGACGCGCACCCAATGCTCGGGATCGGCGCGGTCCCCGACAAACACCGCAACCCCCGCCGTCGATGCCATCTGCCGCGCATATTTGGCGTTTTCGGATTGGGCGGTGAAGAAACGGTCGAACAGCAAGGGGGCGATCCATTCGGGCAGCACCGGCGCGCCCGATGTCGCGCTGAACAGCCCGTCGCCGGTCGCCAGGGCCTGATGCGGGGTAAAGCGCATCCACTGCTTCAATTCGCGCACGAACGCGGCATCGGCCAGTTGCGCGCTGTTCCCCGCCACCACCAGATCGCGCATTTGGTTGAGGCGCGGGCGATCGGTCAGCAGCACCAGCGACACCCCCGGCTCCGCCGCCACCTCAGCCAATTGCCGCAGCAGCTCCGGCGCAACCGCGCGCCCATCGTACACGGCGCGCGTCGATTGGCGGTGCGGGATCGCGGCGAACAGCGGCGAGGCGACCGCCGCGCCACGCTGCTGCCGCAGCGACACCACGCCATTTGCGGGATCGAAGCCAACGTCGCACGGCAACCCCGCCGCCGCCGAGGCCAGCGCCAGATTTTCCGCCGCACAGCCAAGACTTACGAACAGATGATGGTCGTCGGGGTCCACCACCGGCGTCCGGCGCGATCGATCGGGCAGGATGTCGATGCGGTTCTCGCCAATGCGGAACAGCCACGGCTGGCTATTGTGCCCATTGGCGGCAAGCGTCGCAAACCGCACCAGATCGCGCGCCGCAGGCTGCGCCGCCAGCGCAGCGCGGCTCTCCGCCACGGCGGCATCATAGCCCTCCAGCGACGCGAGTTCGCGATAGCCGAGCCCGGCCGCCCCCACCCCGGCGAGCACCACCGCCCCGCCCCCGATCAAGGTGGCCCGGCGACTGAAGCGGCGTTCGACGGTCATCGGCTTGGCTCCCCGGTCTGCGCTTGCGGGGGATGCGACGGCGCGACGGCGGGGTCGAGGGGCGGGAAGTACGTAGGGGGTGTGTGTGGCGGCTATGCGCTCCAAATTTCGATCATAGGAACTGTGTTTCGTCTACCCGAAAGCGGACACCTAACGGGTTCGTAGGTGCCTATTCCCGCGCGCAATACCCCCCAACTGGTGATAACTAGAAAAGAAGACACTTGGCATTCGCGAAAGGGTGCAGGGATGAAGATTATCAAGGCGGATGATCTGGGCAATCTCAAAGAATGCCTCGCCGACTTCGGCGATAACGTTCTTTATCGCGGCCAAACAGAACATTTCGGCACGCCTGAACAGCCATCCGCAACGACATCGTTCGACCGTAATGGCTGCATCCCTCCTGAGATGCTCCGGTGGGGCCGCTATGCCGATGAGATACTCGGGGCCTTCACGGGCCAACATTCCAACCTGGCGCTGAACCAGGCAATCCTCCAGCACTACGGATTTCGGTCATTCTATGTCGACTGCTCGGACCACGCGGCCGTGTCGGCATGGTTCGCGGGTAACCAGTATTCTGACAAGCAAACCGTGGAACTCTGCGAGGACTGCGATGAAAGCCCCATGTTCCTGCGCAAGAAAATGGCGAGCTACGATGCCGCCGAGGGCGTCGGCCATCTCTACGTGCTCAACCGGACAGCCTGCGAGAAAGTAGGCATCACCGACCTGACTGCGATCGCAATCGAGGGGGCCCGAACGCGCGCCAGCGTGCAAAGCGCCCTCCTCCTCGGACCCCTTCGGAACACGCCGTTGCCCGCCGAGTGTTTCCTGGCGCATATTGAGGCGGATTGCGCCGTCTTCCGCGAACTCGCGGCTGAAGCTGGCCTAGTCTCGACGAACGATGTTTTTCCGTCGCCCCCCGAGGATCCGATCCTGGATGCTTTGCTCAGCCTGCCTTGGATTCCGATACCGGGTATAGCCAATCCTGTGGGCGACATCCCCGCTTTCCGCCGAGGGATCGAACTACCCGAGTATGATGATAGCTTCGTCAAAATCGCCTCCCCGACGGTTGCCTTCTACCGTGGCGGGAAGATCGAGGACCTCTTCGACGAGGTAGACGGATTCCCCGGCGGTATCGCGGTCCAAGTTCCGGAGATCACGATGTTCGGGTCGCCAGACCGCGGCTTTCCCGGAGTCTATCCTAAGGTCTTAGCCATGCTTAAAAAGCACGGTGGGGTCGTCTTCGAGGCACCTACGCTGGTTAAGTTTCCCCAACACATAGGCGGCCTTTTCTACCAGAAAGGCATCGCAGTCGACCTGGTCGAGCCGGACCTTGTCCACCTTGGCGCTCTGATGGTGAGGCACCCGGGCCAAGAGATCGATGCCGTTGGCGTAAATCGTGGCTGGTTCCACCGTATTAGCGAGGATGGAGTCTGGCGTCGCGAAACACGAGAGGACGATTGCCCATGTGGGGTCGATTGGCCGCACGAGCGGCATCTCGCGTCGCTATACATCGTCGAGCACTTTCTCGCCGACCCGACCGACTTCGGCGAATGAAAGGTCCGAGCGTCAAATAGTCCAAAAGATCACCAAGTGCATATTCACCTGATGGCGGCTTTAGCGATTTTCCGCCTAGAACCAGACTGACCACCCGCCCCCCCACCCCCGTATTTCCCGAAGCTGCCGCCGCACGCCCCCCGCAGGCATAACCGCCCCCAGACCGCGCGCAGCACAGGAATGCCCATGACCGATCCGCTCCCCGCCCCGCTTGGCTCCGGCGCGCCCATTCCCGGTGCCCCCATCTCCGGCCCGCTGTCGCCCGATCTGCTGCGGCGGATGCACGGCTATTGGCGCGCCGCCAATTATCTGTCGGTCGGGCAGATTTACCTGCGCGCCAACCCGTTGCTCGATCGCCCGCTGGCGCTGGCCGACGTCAAGACGCGGCTGCTCGGCCATTGGGGCACCACGCCGGGGCTCAACTTGCTCTACGTCCATCTCAACCGGCTGATCGTCGAACACGATCTCAACATGATCGCGGTGATCGGGCCGGGGCATGGCGGGCCGGGGCTGGTCGCCAACACCTATCTCGAAGGCTCCTATACCGAGCGCTATCCCGCGATCGAGCGCAGCTGCGGCGGCATGGACCGGCTGTTCCGCCAATTCTCCTGGCCGGGCGGCATCCCGAGCCATGTCGCGCCGGAGACGCCGGGGTCGATCCATGAAGGCGGCGAACTCGGCTATTCGCTGGCGCATGCGTATGGCGCAGTGTTCGACAATCCCGATCTGATCGTCGCCTGCGTCGTCGGCGATGGCGAGGCCGAAACCGGCGCGCTGGCGACGAGCTGGCATTCGAACAAGTTCCTCAACCCCGCGCGCGATGGCGCGGTGCTGCCGATCCTGCACCTTAACGGCTTCAAGATCGCCAACCCCACGCTGCTGGCGCGGATCGGTCGCGCGGAGCTGACCGAGCTGCTGCGCGGCTATGGCTATGATCCGCATTTCGTGGTGGGGGACGATCCCGAGGCGGTCCATCAGGCGCTGGCAGCAACGCTCGACGCGGTGCTGGCGCAAATCCAGGATATTCAGGCGCAGGCGCGGTACGGTGCGCCGGATGGCGAGCGCCCGCGCTGGCCGATGATTGTGCTGCAAACCCCCAAGGGCTGGACCGGGCCGAAATTCGTCGATGGCAAGCCGGTCGAGGGCACCTGGCGCGCGCATCAGGTGCCGATCGCCGATTTCAAGGACCCCGAGCATCTCCGCCAACTCGAAGAGTGGCTGCTGAGCTACCGCCCCGCCGAATTGTTCGACGAGACCGGCAAGTTTCTTGAGGACTATGCCTCGCTTGCGCCGACCGGGCACCGCCGCATGGGGGCCAACCCGCACGCGAATGGCGGGGAATTGCTCGTGCCGCTGATCCTCCCCGATTTCCGCGAACACGCCATCGCGCAAAGCGGGCATGGCACGGTCAAGGCGGCGGCGACTGCGGTGCTCGGCGGCTTCCTGCGCGATGTCATGGCGCTTAATTTGGACGCCGCCAATTTCCGCCTGTTCGGCCCGGACGAGACCGCCTCCAACCGGTTGCAGGCGGTGTATGACGTTACCGGCAAGGCATGGATGGGCGAGGTCGAGCCGGTCGACGAGCACCTCGCGCGCGACGGGCGCGTGATGGAAGTGCTGAGCGAGCATCTCTGCGAGGGCTGGCTCGAAGGCTATCTGCTCACCGGGCGGCACGGGCTGTTCTCATGCTACGAAGCCTTCATCCACATCGTGGATTCGATGTTCAACCAGCACGCCAAATGGCTGAAGGTCACGCGCGGCATCCCGTGGCGGCGGCCGATCGCCTCGCTCAATTACCTGCTGACCTCGCATGTCTGGCGGCAGGACCATAATGGCCTGTCGCACCAGGACCCCGGCTTCCTCGATCATGTCGCCAACAAACGCGCCGAGGTGGTCCGCATCTATCTGCCCGCCGATGCCAATTGCCTGTTGTCGGTCGCCGATCACTGCCTGCGCAGTCGCAATTATGTGAATGTCATCGTCGCGGGCAAGCAGCCCGAATGGCAATGGCTCGGCATAGAGGAGGCCGTGCGCCACTGCACCACGGGTGCGGGCGTGTGGGAATGGGCGAGCGATTCCGGCGAGCCCGATGTGGTGATGGCCTGCGCCGGCGACGTGCCGACGCTGGAGACGATGGCGGCGGTGCAGTTGCTCCGCCAATTCGTGCCCGACATCCGCATCCGCGTCGTCAACGTCGTCGATCTGATGGTGCTGCAACCGCAATCGGAGCACCCCCACGGCCTTGACGAGCGCGCCTTCGATGCGCTGTTCACCACCGACAAGCCGGTGATCTTCGCCTTTCACGGCTATCCGTCGCTGATCCACAAGCTCGCCTACCGCCGCACCAACCACCGCAATTTCCATGTGCGCGGCTATAAGGACGAAGGCACCACGACGACGCCGTTCGACATGGTCGTGCTCAACGATCTCGACCGCTATCGCCTGGCGCTCGACGCGATCGAGCGCATCCCGCGCCTGCGGGACCGCGTGGCCGCCGAGACCGAACGCTATTGGACGATGATCGAGCGCCACAAGCTCTACATCGCCGAACAGGGCGAGGATCTGCCCGAAGTGCGCGACTGGCAATGGGCGCGGTGAGCGGCAAGCGCGTCCTCACGCTCAACGGCGGCTCGTCCTCGGTCAAATACGGCCTTTATGCGGTCGGCGATGCGGTGGTCGAACTGTCCACGGGCGAGGTCGAACATGCCGATGTCGATGCGGGCGTGTTCGCGGACGTCGGCGGCGGCCAGCCCGATGCGATCGGCCACCGCATCGTGCATGGCGGCATCGACCTGTTCGCACCGGTGCGGATCGATGCAGACGTACTCGCGCGGTTGCAGGCGGCAACCGCCTTCGCGCCGCTGCACGGCCCGGCGTCGCTACGGATGATCGCGCTGGCGCAGGCGCGCTATCCCGGCGTGCCGCAGATCGCGTGCTTCGACACCGGCTTCCACGCGAGCTTGCCCGCCATCGCCGCCACGCTGCCGATCCCCAAGGCGCTGCGCGACGCAGGCGTGCGGCGCTACGGTTTCCACGGCCTGTCGTGCGAATCGATCCTCGCGCAACTGGGCGATGCGGTGCCGCACCGCCTCATCATCGCGCATCTCGGCAATGGCGCGAGCGTGACGGCAGTGCTGGGCGGGCAATCGGTCGATACCAGCATGGGGCTCACCCCCTCGGGCGGCGTGGTAATGGGCACGCGCGCCGGCGATATCGATCCCGGCCTGTTGCTCTATCTGATGCGCGAGCGCGGCCTGGATGCGGCGGAAATCGAAACGCTGATCGATCGCCAATCCGGCCTGCTCGGCCTGTCGGGGCGCTCGAGCGACCTGCGCGTGCTGCACGCAGCGGGCGATGCCGCCGCGACGCTCGCTCTTGCCATTTTCTGCCGCTCGGTCGCCAAGCAGATGGCGGGGATGCTGGTGGTGCTGGGCGGAGCCGACCTGATCGTGTTCACCGGCGGCATTGGCGAACATGATGCCGCGGTGCGCGCCGCCATCTCCGCCGATCTCGCTTTTGCCGGGCCGATCGCGCAGCGCGTGCTGCCCTCGCAGGAAAATGCGCAGATCGCGCGGCATGTCGGCCGGCTTCTGGGCTGACGTGCGCGGCGGTCGCAGGAACGTCGGCTTTCATTCGCCCGATGATGTGTGGAGCCGTGCGGCAAAGGCCAGCCGCAGCACGTCGGACATCGAGCGCACGCCGAGCTTATGCGTCAGGTTGGCGCGGTGAGCCTCCACGGTACGCGTCGAAATGCCGAGCTTGTAAGCAGTGATCTTATTGGGTTGCCCGTTGACCAGGCCATCCAGCACATCGCGCTCGCGCGGCGTCAGCGCGGCGAGGCGGACGCTCGCCTCGATCGCGCTCAATTGCTCGGCCTGCGTACTCGCCAGACGATCAAAAGCTTCGTCGATCGCGTGCAGCAACGCAGTCTTCTCGAACGGCTTTTCCAGAAAATCGACCGCACCCGCCTTGATCGCCCGCACTGCCAGCGAAATATCGCCATGCCCGGTCAGCACAATCACCGGAAAAGCGATCCCGCGCTCGTTGAGCAGGCGCTGGACCTCAAGCCCGTCTACCCCCGGCATACGCACGTCCAGCAACACGCACCCCGGCAGGGCATGGCCTACCGCGGCGAGGAAAGCTGTGCCCGACTCATAGGTTTGCACCTCGAATCCGGCTGTTCGCAGCAAAAACCCGGTGGAGCGCCGAATCGCGTCGTCATCGTCGACGAGGTGGATGATGCGCTTGTCCGGGAGCCTATCGGGCATGGGACACGCTCCGCATGAAGGTGGAATGAAACGCCGTACCGCCCCCCGCTAATGGATCCGTCTCACCAGGTTCGCCATGCGCCCCAACGATCGTCTGACAGATCGACCGACCCTGCCTCATACCATCCTGCTTGATCGAGGCGAAAGCCTTGAAGAGCCGACACATCCTTTCTGGGGAAAGCTCTACACCCGTATCGGCGACGGTCACTTCACGCAAATCATTCAAGGCCATCGCCGTCATGATGGCCGTTATGCGGGGCAGTAAATCTGCCATTGCCTGAAATGTATTGCTGACATCGTTGCCCACCCGCGCTGGATCCCGACGCACCCGCCAACGGGAGTCCGGGCACGGCCTGCCGGGGATCGCATGGTTCAGGCGCGCCAAGGCGATTGCGGCTATGCCGTCGCGCCAAACCGTCACGCCTGCAGCGGCAGACCACGGGACCCTTTGCGCCCTCACCCATCCCTTACATCGGGCGGTTGGGCATCCCCGCCCGTGGCACGTCGTGCGCGAGCTTGCGGCTGACGAGCAACAGGCTCGAATCCCCGGGATAGGATTCGACGGTGAAGCCCATTTCGCGCTCCAGCTCGATCGCCGCGTGATTTTCGCGGCTTTCGATCGCCTCGAGCACTTTCACGCCCTTGGTCTCGGCAAACCGCGCGACATAAGCGAGCAATTCCCAGCCCACGCCCTTGTTCTTGAAGTCCTTGCGGATCGCGATCGCGACCTCGCCGCGCTCGAAGGTCGCGTCGCACGCGAGCATCGCGGTGGCGATCATCATCGACCCATCCTTGGTGAAGGCGAGAAAATTCTCCGACCAGCGATGGTCGATATGCGTCAACGCAGCGATCTGGTCGGGGCGCACTTCATTGAGACCGGTCAGGAACCGAAAGCGCAAATCCTCATGGGTTACGTGCGTGAAAAATTCCGCAACCGTGCCGTCATCCTCGGGCCGCGCGGGGCGAACGTGAAATTCAAAGCCCGTCCGGGTTGTGAGATGCTCAATCATCGGGCCACCTTTCGCAACAGCGGCGGTTGATCGACGCCGCATTTCGCTGGCTGGAAATAGGATTGCGAAGCCCGCCCGGGTAGCTGCGGAAACTACCTATTGGCGCGCGGGGGTTGATCCGCGCCAGTCGCGCTTTCATGAGGGCCCAAAGAACACTGCCCTGCCGGAGAGGATCTGCAATGACCGACACCAACCCGACGCCCTTCGATGTCCTGATCGTTGGGGCCGGGCATGGCGGCGCGCAGGCGGCGATTGCGCTGCGCCAGCGCAAGTTCGAGGGCACGATCGCCTTGCTCGGCGACGAACCCGAACTGCCCTATGAACGCCCGCCGCTGTCAAAGGAATATCTGGCCGGGGACAAGCCGTTCGAGCGCCTGCTGATCCGTCCGGCAGCTTTCTGGGTCGATCGCGACATCACACTCCTCCCCGGGCGGCTTGTCGTATCGGTCGACGCCGCCGCGCATCAGGTCAGCACCGCGGATGGCAGCACGATCGGCTATCGCACGCTGATCTGGGCGACCGGTGGCACCCCGCGCCGCCTGACCTGTGCGGGCCATGATCTGAGCGGCGTCCACGGCGTGCGCACCCGCGCCGATGTCGACCGGATGATCGCCGAACTGCCCGCCGTCACCCACGCGATCGTCATCGGTGGTGGCTATATCGGGTTAGAGGCCGCCGCCGTGCTGACCAAGCTCGGCAAACCCGTCACCGTGCTGGAGGCGGCCCCGCGCGTGCTGGCGCGCGTCGCGGGCGAACCGCTGTCGCATTTCTATGAGGCCGAGCACCGCGCGCACGGCGTCGATCTGCGCACCGGCGTGACCGTCGACTCGATCGTGGGCGAGAACGGGGCTGCCAGCGGCGTGCGTCTGGCCGACGGGACGGTGCTGCCCGGCAATCTCGTCATCGTCGGCATCGGCATCATCCCCGCCGTCGCCCCGCTGCTGGCGGCGGGCGCGGACGGCGGCAATGGCGTGAACGTGGACGCGCTGTGCCGCACCAGCCTGCCCGACATTTTCGCGATCGGCGACTGCGCCGCACACCCAAATCCCTATGCCGATGGCGCGGTGATCCGGCTCGAATCGGTGCAGAATGCGAACGACCAGGCGACCACCGTCGCCAAGCTGCTGACCGGCGAGGAAACGCCCTATGACGCGGTGCCGTGGTTCTGGTCGAACCAATATGATTTGAAGCTGCAGACGGTCGGCCTGTCGATCGGCCATGATGCGGTGGTGTTGCGCGGCGATGTGGCCGCGCGCAGCTTCTCGGTGATCTATCTCAAGCACGGCCATGTCATCGCGCTCGACTGCGTCAACGCCACGCGCGATTATGTGCAGGGCCGCACGCTGGTGGTGGCGCGCGCCGTGGTCGATCCCGCGCGGCTGGCCGACGCAGCAGTGCCGCTGAAGGAGTTGCTGCCCGCTTGAGCGAGGGCGGCATCTCGCCCCCAAACCCGTTCGTTTCGAGCGTGGTCGAGAAACCTGGCACAGCGCGTGGGGCCGTTTCTCGACTGCGCTCGAAACGAACGGGGGTGAGGACTCGGGCGTGGCTCGCCCTTACGCGCCCACGATCTCGCGCAGCGCCTCGGCCAGCCCGCGCGTTTCCGCCTCGGTGCCGATCGTCATGCGCAGGCCGTTCGCCAGCCCCTGCCCCGGCAGCCAGCGCACGATATAGCCGCGCTCGAGCAGCGCCTTATACGCCGTCTCGGCGGTGACTGCGCCTTCGAACAGGACGAGCAGGAAATTGGCCTCGCTCGGCACCGCGCGCAGGCCCACATTGCCGAGCTTGGCGATCTCGTCCTTGAACCAGGCGCGCCACACGCGGTTATGCTCGCGCGAGGCAGCGATGAAGTCGGCCGCGCCCAAAGCCGCAATCGCCGCTTCCTGGCCCGCCGTGGTGCAGCAGAACGGCGCGCGGATGCGGTGCATCGCGGCAATCGCCTCGGCCGAGCCATAGCCCCAGCCAATGCGTTCGGCGGCAAGCCCGTGGATCTTGGAGAAGGTGCGCGTGACGATCACATTGGGCGCAGTACGGGCGAGCTCCAGCCCGCCATCGTCATCCTCGGGCGTCAGATATTCGGCATAGGCCTGGTCGAGCACCAGCATCACCTGCGGCGGCAGGCCTGCGTGCAGCCGTGCGATCTCTGCCTTGGCGGTGAAGGTGCCGGTCGGGTTGTTGGGGTTGGCAACGAACACCACGCGCGTCCGCTCGGTCACCGCCGCCAGGATCGCATCGACATCGGTCGCATAATCGCGGTCGTCCGCCACCACCAGCGTCGCGCCGACCCGGCGCGTCGCAATTTCATAGACCGCAAAGCCATAACGGACCTGGATCACTTCATCGCCCGGCCCGGCATAGGCCCCGGCGACGAGATGCAGCACTTCGTCCGAACCCGTGCCGTAAATCACCCGCGCCGGATCGAGATCATGATGCGCCGCAATCGCCTCGCGCAGCACCGCCGCCCCCGCATCGGGATAGCGCGCCAGGTCGCCCGCATGGCGCGCAAATGCCTCGACCGCCTGCGCGCTGGTGCCAAGCGGATTCTCGTTCGACGACAGCTTGATGACCGGCGTGTCGCCTTCGACCGTCGAGCGACCCGGAACATAAGGAGCGATAGCCATGACCCATGGCTTGGGCTGAGGTGCGTTCATGCCCCGCGCGTTAGCGGGGAACCAGCAGAACATCAAATCCTCCCCAGTACGGGGAGGATGAGAATTACCGCTGCGGGCGCTTGTTCGGGCCACCCGGGCGCAGCGTCGGGCGCGGATTGTGGCGCACCGGTGCCGGGCCGTTCGCGCGGCGCGGACCGCGCTCGGCTTCGACCGGGCCACCCTGCACCGCTTCGAACTGCACGCCGCCCTCGGCCTCTTCGCCCGCGGTGCGCTTCACCGCTGCCATGAACTTTGCCGCGATCGCGCTCGGCACCTGGAACATCGTCTCATTGGCGGCAATGCGGATCGCGCCGACTTCGTTCTTGGTGATGTGCCCGCGACGGCAGATCAGCGGCAGGATCCAGCGCGGATCGGCATTCTGCCGCCGACCGATGTCCATGCGGAACCATTTGACGTCGTCAAAGCCCTCGCGGTGATGCTCCTTGCCGGGTTCGCGCTGGTTCGCCCCGCTTTGTTCGATCATCTCCTCGGGCGCGGGCATCCGCGCGCGATAGCTGCGCACCAGCGCCGCCGCGATATCCTCGGGGCTCTTCTTCTCGAGCAACTGTGCGCCGAGCGCGCGATCGTCCTCGTCGACTTCGACGTCTTCCATCAGCATCGTCATCAGCCGCGACTTGTCGGCCTTGCGGATGTCGTCGACGGTCGGCGCGTTCATCCATTCGACCGCGATCCGCGCGCCGCGCAGCATCATCTCGACGCGGCGCTTGCGCTGATACGGCACGATCAGGATGGCCGTGCCCTTCTTGCCCGCGCGGCCGGTGCGGCCCGAACGGTGCTGCAGCGTCTCGGCATCGCGCGGCAGTTCGACGTGAATGACGAGGCTCAGCGACGGCAAATCGAGCCCGCGCGCGGCAACGTCGGTCGCCACGCACACCCGCGCGCGCTTGTCGCGCAGCGCCTGCATCGCGGCATTGCGCTCATTCTGGCTATGCTCGCCCGAGAGCGCGACCGCGGCAAAGCCCCGCTCGATCAAGCCGGCATGCAAATGCCGCACATTGTCGCGCGTCGCGCAGAACAGGATTGCGGTTTCCGCCTCATGCAGCCGCAGCAAATTGACGACGGCATTCTCGATATCGGCCGGCGCGACGGTCACCGCCTGATAGCTGATGTCGCCATGCCCGCGATCCTCGCCCACGGTCGAGATGCGCAACGCATCCTTCTGGTAGCGCTTGGCCAGCGCCACGATCGACTTGGGCATCGTCGCCGAGAACAAAAGCGTGCGGCGCTCGGACGGCGAGGCGTCGAGGATCAGCTCGAGATCCTCGCGGAAGCCCATGTCGAGCATCTCGTCGGCTTCGTCGAGAATGACCGCCTTGAGGTTGGACAGGTCGAGCGCACCGCGTTCGATATGGTCGCGCAAACGCCCCGGCGTGCCGACGACGATATGCGCGCCATGGCTGAGCGAACGGCGTTCGCGGCTGGCGTCCATGCCGCCGACGCAGGTCGAAATGCGCGCACCGGCCTTGGCGTACAGCCATTCCAGCTCGCGGCTCACCTGCAGCGCCAGTTCGCGCGTCGGCGCGATGGCGAGCGCCAGCGGCGCGCGCGGCGGCGGCAAGCGGCCTTCGTCCTCGGTCAGCAATTGCGGCGCGATGGCAAGGCCGAACGCGACGGTCTTGCCCGAGCCGGTCTGCGCCGAAACGATGAGATCGCGGCCTTCGGCCTCGGGTTCGATAACCGAAGCCTGGACAGGCGTTGGGGCGGCATAGCCACGGGCGGAAAGCGCTTCGGCAAGAAGCGTGGGGAGGTGTGAAAAGGGCATGGTATTCCGGATATGGGGGCGGCGGGGGCGCGCGCCAAAGCGAGCGCTTAGCACAGGCCTGCAGGAAAAGCACGGGGGGGGTGTGCAATTGGTATCATGGGGGTGGGGTTTTGGAGGGCTGAGGTGCCGGGATACGGCGGGCCGACCCACCCCCGCCCCCTCCCTTCCAGGGAGGGGAGCCCCCCTATTCCTCCTCCACTCCCTGGAAAGGCGGGAGCCTACTTCTTCCTCCCCTCCCTGGAAGGGAGGGGCTGGGGGTCGGCCGGCCCACAGCGGAGCGCAAGGCCGATGAAACGCCCCCTTAAACCACCATCCCAGCCGCCCAGCCGCTCGCCCAGGCCCATTGGAAATTATACCCGCCAAGCCACCCGGTCACATCGACCGCCTCGCCGATCGCATAGAGCCCCGGCACCTTGCGCGCTTCCATCGTCTGCGACGAAAGCTCCGCAGTCGAAATGCCGCCCGCCGTCACTTCGGCCTTGGCGAAACCCTCGGTGCCATTGGGGGTGAACGCCCAGTCCGCCAAGTGCCGCGCCGCCGCCTCGACCGCTTTGTCGGTCGCCGCGCCCAATTCGCCCTCGATGCCGAGCCGGTCGGCCAGCGTCTCGGCCAGCCGTCCCGGCAAATGGTTGGACAGAGCCGAGGCCAGCGACACGCGCGGCCGCGCATGTTTGGCCGCCACCAGCCAGCCCGGTTTCAGCGCGGGCAGAAAATCGATCGCGACCGGCTCGCCATGCCGCCAGTAAGACGAGACTTGCAGGATCGCCGGGCCGCTCAGCCCCTTGTGGGTGAACAACGCCGCCTCGCGAAAGCGCGTCTTGCCAACGCGCGCGACCACCTCCGCCGCCACCCCCGAAAGCGCGCGGAACAGAGTCTCCTCGCCCCCCAGCGTCAGCGGCACCAACGCCGGGCGCGGTTCGACCACTTTCAGCCCGAAGCGCCGCGCCAGATCATAGGCAAAGCCGGTCGCACCCATTTGCGGGATGGACGGGCCGCCCGTCGCGATCACCAAAGCGGGCGCGCTGGCGGTGCGATTGCCGAAGCTGACGCGATACTGCCCGTCGGCGTGCGCGACGTCGCTGATCCCTGCCCCCAGCGCGATCTCCACCGCACCCCGATCGCATTCGTCCTGCAGCATCGCGACGATCTGTTTGGCCGAGCCATCGCAGAACAATTGCCCCAGCGTCTTTTCGTGCCAGGCGATGCCGTGCTTATCGACCAAAGCGATGAAATCGGCAGCGGTGTAGCGTCCCAGCGCCGATTTGGCGAAATGCGGGTTGGCCGAGAGATAGCGATCGGCGGCGGTATGCACGTTGGTGAAATTGCAGCGCCCGCCGCCCGAGATCAGGATCTTTTTGCCGATCGCCTCGGCATGATCGATCAGCAGCACGCGGCGTCCGCGTTGCCCGGCAGTGGCGGCGCACATCAGGCCCGCCGCGCCCGCGCCTAGGATGATGGTGTCATAAGAAGAAAGTACGGTCATGCCGCCGCCAAGAGCGCAATTCGGAAGCGAGCGCCAGCGGCAACGCGTTCGGCGACGATCGTACCCCCGCTCGCCGCCAGCAGCGACCGCGCGATAGCGAGCCCCAGGCCCGCCCCGCCCGCTTCCCGCCGCCCGGTGAAGAACGGCTCGAAAATCCGCTCCAGATCCGCCACCGCCACACCCGGCCCATCGTCGACGATCGAAATCTCGACCCCCGCCTGCCCCGCCACCACAATCGTCACCCGCGCCGCGCCCGCTTGCCGCGCATTTTCGACCACGGTTTCCAGGATCGTCTCGATCGCGGCACTGGTCACCCGTGCGGGCGGTACATCGCCCGCGTCGATCACCACCGTAAAATGCTCCGAGCGCAGCGAATCCGCCACCCGTCGCGCCGCCGCGACGACATCGGCCTGCGCGCCCGCCTCGATCGTCGTCATGTCGGCACGCGCCAGATCGAGCAGCCGCTGCACCAGCCGCGCCAGCCGGTCGGCATCGGCGGCGGCATTGCCGAGGAAACGCTGCCGCTCCTCCGCACGCATCGTCCCGCCATGCTCGTCGAGCAATTCCAGCGCCCCGCGAATCCCGGCGATCGGCGTCTTGAACTCATGCGCCACCGCCGCCGCGACATCGCGCAAATAGCGTTGGCGGCGTTCGATCCGCTCGGCCATCGCGCGGAAATTGTCGTAGAGCTGCGCGATCTCGATCGCGGCCGTCACCGGCGTTTCGGGCACGACCGGCACACCGCGCGCGACCTCCTCGCTGGCGCGCGCCAGCGCCATGATCGGCCGCGCAATGCCGCGTGACAACAGCCCGGCCAGCACCAGCAGCGTCAGGAAAATCAGCCCGGCGCCCAGCAGAATCGCGAACCGGTCCTGCCAGATACCGATGAACAGCCCGCGCGGCGAGCGCGTCACCATCACCACGCCGATCACCTTGCCATCGGCGATCACCGGGCGGGCGTGATGGACGCGGATTGCATAAGCGCGGCTGAGCGCGGCGCGCCAATCGGCCATTTCGGCGGCACTGCGTTCGCGCAACACGGTCGCACTATGCCCGGCCAGCGCCGCGCGGACTTCGGTCAGCCCGGCAAGACTCTGTCCGGCATCGCCGCGCCCCAGCACGACAACGCCCTGCGCATCCAACAACCGCGTTCCGGTCAGCGTCACCGCCACCGCATCCCCGACCATCGGCCGCAACCGCGCCGCCACCTGCAGCGCGCGCGCATCCGCCGCGCCTGCCCGCACCCCAGCCGACGCGCGCGGCAGCACCGGCATGGTACGCAAATCGATCGCGGGCGCTTCGGGCGCGAGCGGGCGTGCCGATGGATCGGGCTGCGGCGCGTGCGCCGCGTCATACCACGCCGCCTTATACGCCGCCGCCAGCACCACGCTTTGCGCGATCAGTTCGGACTCGGTCTGCTGAACAAGCGTATTTTCATACACGCGCAGCGACAGCGCGGCGACACCGGGCAGCGACGCCACGAACAGCAAGGTGCCAAACAGGATCGCGCTCAAATGCAGGCGCGGCCAATGCGCCTTGGCCAGCGCCTTCAGCCAGCCGATCACGCACAGCGACCGATGCGATAGCCGATCCCGGCGCGCGTCTCGACCAGATCGACGCCCGGAAACTTGCCGCGCAAATTGCGCACATGGCTATCGATCGTGCGATCGGTGATGGCAAAGCCCGGCCCGTGCAGCCGATCGATGATCGCATCGCGTGTGAACACCTTGGCCGGGCTGGTCGCGAACAGCAGCAGCAACTGGAATTCGGTCGCGGTGAGCGGAACCGGCGTCGCGTCCCAGCGCGCCTCCCAGCCATCGGTGTCGAGCGTCAACCGGTTGTGCGTGACCGTCGTCGCCCCCACCGCTGCGCGCGTACCGCGTTTCAAAATCGCGCCGACGCGCGCCACCACTTCGCGCGGCGAGAACGGCTTCACCACATAATCGTCGCCGCCAATCTCGATCCCGACGATGCGGTCGATCTCGTCATCGCGCGAGGACAGGAACAGGATCGGCAGCGCCGCCGCCGCCCCACCCTCGGCGCGCAGCATCCGGCACAGATCGAGCCCGTTCAGCCGCGGCATGTTGATGTCGAGCACCATCAGATCGGGCATGCGCCGCGCGATCGCGGCTTGCGCATCCTCGCCGTCGCTCGCTTCGGCGACGCTCATCCCCGCCTTGCCCAGCGCGAAGGCGAGCAAGTCGCGGATATGCGGGTCGTCATCGACAATCAGGATATGGCTCATGCGTGTCATTGTGGCTCCGGGATGCGACCGGTCAACCGTGTAGCGCGCAGCGCATCCACGGATGATCCGGCGCTTGTGGAGAAAGCGTGCAGGCTCTACACCCCTTTTCCATACCCAAAGCTCGAAAGCATCTGCCATGCGTGAAGCCGCGATCGTCTCCACCGCCCGTACCCCGATCGGCAAGGCCTATCGTGGCGCGTTCAACGCGACCGAGGCGCCGGTGCTCGCGGCGCATGTGATGAACGCCGCGGTCGAGCGTGCAGGCATCGATCCGGTACGCATCGACGAGATTTTCTGGGGCGTCGGCAATCAGTGGGGCAGCCAGGGCGGCAATGCCGGGCGCATGGCGACCTTCGCGGCGGGCTTGCCCGAGAGCGTCCCCGCTTTCACGCTCGATCGCAAATGCGGCTCGGGGTTGACCGCGATCGCGCTGGCCGCGCGCAGCATTATTTGCAACGAAATCGACGTGGCACTGGCGGGTGGCATGGAGTCGGTCAGCCTCACCGTCACCAAGGATGCGCCGCGCTATGTCAACCAGTCGGTGATCGCGCGCAAACCGGCAGCCTATGTGCCGATGATCGAAACCGCCGAGATCGTCGCCGAGCGTTATGGCATCAGCCGCGCTGCGCAGGACGCCTATGCCGCGCAAAGCCAGCAGCGCGCGGCGCGCGGGCTCGAAACCGGGGCGTTTCGCGAGGAAATCGCGCCCATCACCGTCGAAAAGGCGCTGTTCGACAAGGAGGGCAACCGCACCGGCAGCGAGACCGTGACGCTCGTACAGGACGAGGGCATTCGCGCGGGCACGACGGCGGAAGCGCTGGCAGGGTTGAAGACGGTGTGGCCGGGCGGCGACTTTTCCGGCCCCGGCCAGCATGTGACGGCGGGCAATGCCAGCCAATTGTCCGACGGTGCCTCCGCGCAGATCGTGATGGACCATGCGACGGCCCTCGCCGAAGGGCGCGAGGTGCTTGGCCTGTATCGCGGTTTCCAGGCGGCCGGCTGCGCGCCCGATGAAATGGGCATCGGCCCGGTCTTCGCCATTCCCAAATTGCTCGCCCGTGCCGGGCTGTCGGTCGACGACATCGGCCTTTGGGAACTCAACGAAGCCTTCGCCTCGCAATGCCTCTATTGCCGCGACATGTTCGGCATCGATCCCGATCGCTACAACGTCAATGGCGGCGCCATCGCGATCGGCCATCCCTTCGGCATGACCGGATCGCGCCTTGTCGGCCACGCGCTGATCGAAGGCCGCAAGCGCGGCGTGCGCTGGGTGGTGGTGTCGATGTGCACCGCAGGCGGCATGGGCGCGGCGGGCCTGTTCGAGATCGTGTAAGCGCCCGGCTTACCCCACCGGCGCTTCGCGCCACGTCCCCGGTGCCAAGCCGTCGAGCGTCCACGCGCCAATGCCCCAGCGCACCAGCCGCAAGGTGGGGAAGCCCACCGCCGCCGTCATCCGCCGCACCTGGCGGTTGCGCCCCTCGCGGATCGTCAGCCGGATCCAGCAATCGGGCACACTCTTGCGGAACCGCACCGGCGGATCGCGCGGCCACAGTTCGGGCGGGTCGATCCGCTCGACCTCGGCCGGGCGGGTGATGCCATCCTTCAACTCCACCCCCTGCCGCAGGCGATCAAGGCTGGCGGCATCGGGTTCCCCTTCGACCTGGACGAGATAGGTCTTGGGCAGTTTGAAGTGCGGATCGGCGATGCGCGCTTGCAAGCGCCCGTCATCGGTCAGCAGCAACAGCCCCTCGCTATCGCGGTCGAGCCGCCCGGCCGGATAAACCCCCGGCACCGCGATGAAGTCCGACAGCGTCGCGCGCGCCGCGCCGATGCTGCTATCGGTGAATTGCGACAGCACGTCATACGGCTTGTTGAACAGGATCAGCCGCGCCATCGCCTCGTGTCTTTCCACCCCGGAGCCCAGATGCCCGCCCCCCCCGGCTTTGCGCAGCAGCACGCGCGCTGTCCAGCGGCGACGTCCGTCAGACCAGCCGCGTCTCGATCACCGGTGCGCTCTCCAGCGTGCGGTGCACCGGGCATTTGTCGGCGATGACCAGCATCCGCATCCGCTGTGCCTCGGTCAGATCGCCCTGCAAGGTGATGCGCCGCTCGATCACCTCGATCTGCGGTCGCCCACCGGCGGCGGCGGCGCAATCGTCGGCATGGCGGCGGCTGTGATGGAGCACGACCGAGACGCCCGTCAGCGGGATTCCCTCTTTCTCGGCGATCAGCTTGATCGTCATCGCGGTACAGGTGCCGAGCGCCGACAACAGCAGATCATAGGGCGTTGGCCCGTAATCGCTGCCGCCCATCGCCAATGGCTCGTCAGCGATAAAACTGTGGCCCGAGGATTCGACGATCTGGACGAACTTGGCATCGGTCGAACTCACCCGCACATGCCCCTCGGGCACCGCGTCGATCGCCATTGCCGGCCCCAGGAAAGGCTGCACCCAGGCGGCGATGATCTGTGCGACATATTGTGCCTGTTCGGCATCGGTCAGCAAATGGTCCGCCCCGTCGAGCGCGACGAAGCTCTTGGGGTGTTTCGCCGCCTCAAAAATCGCGCGGGCATTTTCGACACCGACGGTCGCGTCGGTGGCCGAATGCAGCACCAGCAGCGCGCGCTTCAATCGCGCCAGCCGCGCCGCCTGATCCTGCCCTTCAACCGACGTGAGGAACTCGCGCCCGATGCGAAACGGTCGCCCGCCGATCGACACATCGCGCGGCGTGTCGGCAATGTCGTGCGCGCCCTGGATCAAATGCAGCACATGGCGTGGATCGAACGGCGCGGCGATCGTCACCACCGCTTTGGCCGAGGGGATGCGTTCGGCGGCGGCGATCACCGCTGCCCCGCCTAGCGAATGGCCGATCAGGATCGCCGGCGCGCCCACATCCCCTGCCAGAAACGCCGCCGCCGCCACCAGATCATCGACATTCGCGCCGAAATGGCTGTCGGCGAACGCGCCCTCGCTTTGGCCAAGCCCGGTAAAATCGAAGCGCAGCGTGGCGATGCCCTGTTCGGCGAGCGCGAGACTGACACGCCGCGCCGCATGGCTTTGCGCGGTGCACGTGAAGCAATGCGCGAACAGCGCCACTGCGCGAATCCGCCCGGGCGGGACTTCCAGCGACCCGGCCAGCTGAACCCCGGCCGCATTGGGAAACCGTACGTCGCGCTTCATCACCCTCTCCTGCCCGGTCCGGCCGACCGGCCAAACCCGCGACGCGCTATAGCATCGCGCGATCGGGGACTGGCAAGCCGAACCTCGGCTGCCATCGCGGGAGCGGGGTTGACGAGATCATTGCTCGGGTGGGGCCTGCTCGATCGGCTCGGGGCCGCCGCCTGCGGTACGGCGCTTGCCGCCATACCAGCCCTGACGGCCGCCACGTCCCGGCGGTGGCGACAATTTGGGCAGCTCCTCACGCGTCAACCGCCCGTCGCCCTTCTTGTCCAGCATCGCGAAGCGCTCTGCCGCCGCCTTGCGGAACTCGGTGATGTCGACCCCGCGGTTCAGATTGGCGTCGGCCGCCGTGATCGGCTCGGGATAGGCAAAGAAACCAAAACGGGCCGCGCCGCGCGCAACGTCGTCATACGCCGGACCGGATTTGCCCGACTCGCCGCCACCCTCGGGCGCGCCGCCACCACGACGACCACCACGGCCCCCGCCGCCGCCGCCACCCGGGGGTGGGCCACCCTCGCCGCCTGGGCGCCCGCCATGGCCGCCGCCGCGACGCCCCCCGCCGCCGCCGCCCGGACCGCCCGGCTCGCCGCCGCCATAGCGGATTTCGGGGACAAGGACGGTTTCATAATAATCGATGTCCTGGGGATCGATCTCGCCATCATGCTCGCGATCGAGCAGCAGAAACACACGGTCGGCATCGGCAATGAATTCGGCCTCGGTCACCACGCCGTCATGATTGGCGTCGGCACCGGCGAACCAGGCACCAATCGGATCTTCGCCACGGAACGGTTCGCCCATCGGGCTGATGAACAAGCGACCGTGCGGGGGGCGGGGACCGCCCGGCGGCGGGGGCGGCGGGGGTCCGTCAGGACCGGGTCCCCCTTGCTGCACACCGGCCATCAGTGCCAGCCCAAGCCAAAAACCCACCATCTTGCCCTCCGGATGCGTCGAACCGGCGTGCTACGCGGGAAATGTCTCTCAAATGTGTCTGGCGACCGGGTTCAGGCGGCGATCCGCAGCCACAAAGCGGTGGCATCGTCCGACCCCTTGAAGCGCGGGAAGCGGCCGAAATCGCCATCCTCCTGCTCGATTGCGCGCAATTGCAGCGCGAGCCCGGTCAAGCCGCTGGTGGCGAGTTCCGCGAACAGACCCGCCTCGTCGTGCAGGCCATAGACGTCGATCAGCGCCGCAAAACCGTCGCTCATCAGCAGCAGCTCGTCTCCCACGTTGCACGGCAAGACCGCCCCGCCGAGATGCGCCGCCGCCGCTGGATCGACCCCGAGGATATAGCGGTCGGGACGTTCACGCGCAGCGCGCAGCACTTCGAGGATCGGCTGCGGTCGCTGCTTCAGGCCAAGCCCATGCTCGGCCAGCGCGGCCGCACTGGCATTTTCGTCGTCCTTGCTGGCGGGCGGCCCGATCCGCTCGACGGTATCGCCGCGCTTGAGCAACCCCGCACAATCGCCCAGCCAGCGGCACGCCAGCCCCTCCTTGCCGACGCGTGCCGCCAGGAAGGACGCGCTGGGCAATTCCCAGGCGGAGATGGGCGCGCGCGTCCGCTGCGCCGCAAACCGCCGCGCAAGCCTGGCGAACACGCCCTTGCAAATCGCATCGATCGAGGCGTCGCCCGCAGCCGCAAAGGCGGCGTCCGCCTCCAACGCCAGCCACGCCGCCCCGCCGCGCGACCCGACCAGCCCCGGCTCGCCCAAATCGGTCGCGCCGTCGATCACCCAGGCGAGCGCGTCGCTCGACCCCGCGCGATCGTCATTGGCGACCGCGATATCTCCGGCAAGACTGATCGACTGGAGCAAATCAAAGCGCATACAGGTGCCCTATCAGCCGATCATGACGGATTTCAGTCGGCGAACAACAATACCGGCGTTTCGAGATAGCGCTTGAGCGCCTGCACGAAGCTCGCCGCATCCCAGCCATCGACCACGCGGTGATCGCAACTGATCGACAGGTTCATCAGCTTGGCACGCACGATCTCGTCGCCGACAAAGACAGGCCGCTCGACAATCTTGTTGGGTCCAATGATCGCCACTTCGGGCCGGTTGATCACCGGCGTCGTGGCGATCCCGCCAAGCGGCCCGAGCGAGGTGACCGTCAGCGTGCCGCCGCCCATTTCATCGGGCTTCAGCTTATTGGCGCGCGCCGCCTCGGCCAGGCGCAGGATCTCGGCGGCCAATTGCCAGACATTGCGGTCCTGCGCATCGCGGATCACGGGGACGGTCAGCCCGGCATCGGTCTGCGTCGCCATGCCGAGATGCACCGCGCCATGCCGCGTGACCACACCGGCTTCATCGTCATAGCGCGCGTTGATCATCGGGAAGGCGGGCACGGTCTTGCAGATCGCCGCGATCAGCAGCGGCAGCATCGTCAATTTGGGCCTCGACCCACGCGCACCATTCAGATCGGCGCGCATCGCCTCCAGCGCGGTGACGTCGATTTCCTCGACATAGGTGAAATGCGGGATCGCGCGCTTCGACGCCGCCATATTCTCGGCGATGCGGCGGCGCATGCCGATCACCTTGATCGCCTCATCGGCGCGGGCGTGGCTGACGTGCGGGGCGTGATAGCCCTGCCCCTGGCCATAGCGCAGGAACGCATCGAGATCGGCATGGCGCACGCGGTCGCCCTCGGTCTTCACTTGGGCGAGATCGATGCCGAGATCGGCGGCGCGTGCGCGCACGGCGGGAGAGGCGAGGACCACTTTCTCCCTCTCCCCTTCAGGGGAGAGGGTCGGGGAGAGGGGCTGTGCTGGAACGCTGGGGGCACCGCCCGTTGCGGACGTCCCCTCTCCCCGGCCCTCTCCCCGGAGGGGAGAGGGAGAAGCTGCCTCCACTCCCGGATTTTCGGCCTCATATTGCTCGGCCACCTCAACTTGCTCGGCGCTGGCCGGCGCGATGTTGACCGTATCGGTCACCGGCTCCAGCGCAGGCGCTTCCGCTGCCGAGAAATCGCCCTCGGTCTCGATCACCACCAGCGCCGCGCCGATCGACACCTGGTCGCCGACCTCGCCCGCCAGTTCGATCACAATGCCCGACACGGGCGATTCCATCTCGACCGTCGCCTTGTCGGTCATCATGTCGGCAATCTGCTGGTCTTCCTCGATCCGGTCGCCGACCTTCACATGCCAGGCGACGATTTCGGCCTCGGAAATGCCTTCGCCGATATCGGGGAGTTTGAACGTAAAACGCGCCATTATGCGTCCTTCATGATTTTCTTGAGCGCCTCGCCGATACGGACGGGGCCCGGGAAATACGCCCATTCCAGGCTGTGCGGGTACGGCGTGTCGAAGCCGGTGACGCGCTCGATCGGCGCTTCGAGATGGTAGAAGCAGCGCTCCTGCACCAACGCCGACAGCTCCGCGCCAAAGCCGCCAGTGCGCGTCGCTTCATGCACGATCATGCAGCGCCCGGTCTTCTGGACCGACGCCTCGATCGTCTCGATGTCGAGCGGCACCAGCGTGCGCAGATCGATCACCTCGGCATCGACCCCCGCTTCGACGATTACCGACAGCGCGACGTGGACCATCGTGCCATAAGCCAGCACCGTCAGCGCCTCGCCCGGCCGCACCACCTTGGCCTTGCCCAGTTCGATCTTGTAATAGCCGGTCGGCACGTCGCCCGCCGGATGCTGCGACCAATTCTGCGTGGGCCGGTCCCAATGGCCGTCGAACGGGCCGTTATAGATGCGCTTTGGCTCGAAGAAGAGCGTCGGATCATTGTCCTCGATCGCCGCGATCAGCAGGCCCTTGGCGTCGTACGGCGTCGACGGGATTACCGTCTTGATGCCCGAGACATGGGTGAAGATCCCCTCGGGGCTCTGGCTGTGCGTCTGCCCGCCGAAAATGCCGCCGCCGAACGGGGAGCGCACCGTGATCGGCGCGGTGAATTCCCCGGCCGAGCGATAGCGCAAGCGCGCCGCCTCGCTCACCAACTGGTCGAGCGCAGGATAGATATAATCGGCGAACTGGATTTCGGGCACCGGCCGCAAGCCATAGGCCCCCATCCCCACCGCGACGCCGATGATGCCGCATTCGGTGATCGGCGTATCGAACACGCGGGTCTTGCCATATTTGGACTGCAAGCCCGCGGTCGCGCGGAACACGCCGCCGAAATAGCCGACATCCTCGCCCATCACGACGATATCGGGGTCACGGTCCATCATCACGTCCATGGCGGAATTGATCGCCTGGATCATGTTCATGCGGGTGGAGGTCGGGGTTTCGGAAGCGGTTTCGGTTTCTGGCATGATGTCGCTCATAATCCCTCTCCCATCGGGAGAGGGAGGGAGGCGCGAAGCGCCGGAAGGGTGAGGGTGACCGGGCGCGGGGCATCGCCCTCACCCTTCCCATCGCTGACGCGATGGGCCCCTTCCCTCTCCCAATGGGAGAGGGAGATTTTGCGCGCACCCATCACTTGCGCGCCCATGGGCGGCCGCTGGCGGTTTCTTCGGCGATCATTTGCGCCTGCTGCTCGCGCAAATGCCACGGCATTTCCTCGAACACGCCATCGAACAGACTGTCGAGCGGCTGGTGCAGGCCGTGGCCGAGCACGCCGTTCGCCTCGGCTTCCTTCTGCGCGGCCTTCACTTGCTCCGCCAACTCCTTGTCCTGCGCTGCATGGCGTTCCTCGTCCCATTCGCCGATCGCGATGAGATGATCCTTCAACCGCGCGATCGGATCGCCCAGCGGCCAGGCCGTCGGCTCACCCGCCGAGCGATATTGCCCCGGATCGTCCGAAGTCGAATGGCCTTCGGCGCGATAGGTGAAATGCTCGATCAGCGTCGGCCCCTGGTTGGTGCGCGCGCGCTCCGCCGCCCAGGCGGTGGCGGCATAGACCGCCAGCGCGTCATTGCCGTCGACGCGAAGCCCGGCGATCCCATAGCCGACCGCGCGCGCCGCGAAGGTCGTCGATTCCGCGCCCGCAAACCCGGAGAAGCTCGAAATCGCCCATTGATTGTTGACGACGTTGAAGATCACCGGCGCGCGGTAGACGCTGGCAAAGGTGCAGGCCGAATGGAAATCGCCCTCGGCGGTCGATCCCTCGCCGCACCAGGTCGCCGCGATGCGCGTATCGCCCTTGGCAGCACTCGCCATCGCCCAGCCGACCGCCTGCGGATATTGCGTCGCCAGATTGCCCGAGATCGAAAAGAACCCCGCTTCCTTGACCGAATACATGATCGGCAATTGCTTGCCGTGCAACCGGTCGGCGGTGTTCGAATAGATCTGGTTCATCATGTCGACCATCGACCAGCCGCGCGCGATCAGCAGGCCCTGTTGGCGATAGGAGGGGAAGCACATGTCTTCATAATCGAGCGCAAAGGCGGCGGCGACCGCGACCGCCTCCTCGCCGGTGCACTTCATGTAGAAGCTGGTCTTGCCCTGGCGCTGCGCGCGGAACATGCGCTCGTCGAACGCGCGCACCAGCGCCATGCTGCGCAACATGCCCCGCAGCATATCGGGCGACAGCCGCGGGTTCCACGCGCCGACCGCCTGGCCGTTCTCATCGAGCACGCGCACCAGTTGATAGGCGAGATCGGTGAAGCTCTCGGCATGGTCGGCAGTGTCGGGCCGCCGCGTTTCGCCTGCGGGTGGAATCGCCACCTGCGTAAAATCGACCGTGTCGCCGGGCCGGAATTTGGGTTCGGGCACATAGAGCGACAAAGGCGGCAAATTGGGCTTCAAATGCGCAGGAACGCGGTCGCTTGCCATGATCTCTCCAAACGGGGCGTGCGCTGTACCAACGCTCGGGCACGCAGAAACGCTCTTTCGAATCGTTGTTATAAAATTTCGTGAGCTTTGGCGAGAGGGGCGAACGCGGGGAAACGACGGACCGTCCCAATTGCGATAAGGGGCCGCTTGACTCGGGTCACACAAACAGAACAAAATAGGAACGAACCTATTGTGCGAGTCGTGGCCGTGTCCTGTCCTGCCATCCCCTCCTCGGCCATCATAGCCGAGCTTCGCGAAAGCCTGAAGAAGGTGGAACGTGACGGGCTGCGTCGTCGCCCGGTGCTGCCCTTCGGGATCGGCGCGATCGACGAGAAGCTGGCGCCCGGCGGGCTCCGGCTCGATTCGCTGCATGAGATCGCCGCCGCCAGCGCCGCCCCGTCGGACGATGCCGCCGCGACGCTGTTCATGGCCGGAATCGCGGCGCGCGCCTGGGGCCCGGTGCTGTGGGTGGTGCGGCGGCGCGATCTGTTCGCGCCAGGGCTGTACCAGGCCGGGCTCGCCCCCGAACGGCTGATCTATGCCGAGGCGGCCGACGATGCCGAATTGCTCGCCTTGATGGAGGAGGGGCTCCGCCACCGTGGCCTTGGCGCGGTGGTCGGCGAAGTGAAGCGCGCGGCGATGCCCAATACGCGGCGGCTGCAACTGGCGGCGGAGGGCGGCAAGACGATTGCCTTGCTGCTCAAGCGCCATGCCCGCGCGGCGACGGATAAAGGCGGTGGCAATCCGCTCGCGGTGCCGTCCGCCGCCGTGACGCGCTGGCGCATCGCCGCCGCGCCGTCCGCCCCGTTGCCGGTCGGCGCTAACGGAGTCGGGCGGGCACGCTGGCGGGTGGAGCTGGTCCGCCAACGCGGCGGCGAACCCGCCGACTGGACGATGGAGGCATGCGATGAAACGGGTCGCCTCGCTCTACCTGCCCGACTGGCCGATCGAACGGCTGGCGCAGGCCGAGCGTATCGCCACGCCGCCTGAGCGCGCGTCAGTCGATACCGCCCCGCTGAACGCGATCGCCGCGCAGGAACAGGCCGTCGCCTGTTCGGTGCCGCGCGGTGGTGGCTGGCGTCCCGGCGCGCGCTGGGCACGGACCGAAGCGCCACCCCGCGACCGTCGCGCCGGGCGCGTGAGCGAGGCGGCGGCGCATCCGTTCAAGGCGATGCCGCCCGATGAAGGGCGCACGCCGGTGCGCGATCCGCGCAAGGGTGCCGCTTCTGCCTCCCCTCCCTGGAAGGGAGGGGCCGGGGGTGGGTCGGCTGATGACAGCCCGTCCGCCCGCTTACGGGCCGACCCACCCCCTACCCCCTCCCTTCCAGGGAGGGGAGGAAAAGCGGCAGCACCCGCCCCCTGCATCACCAGCCTCCAATCCGGCAATGCTCTGGTCATCGCCGCCGCCTGCCCCGCCGCGCGCGCGCTCGGGCTCGCGCCCGGCATGGCGGTGACGCAGTCGCGTGCGCTGGTGCCCGGGCTCGACATCCGCCCCGCCGACCCGGAGGGCGACCGCGCCGCCTTGCTGCGCCTCGCCCTGCTCGCGGCCAGGCGTTGGTGCCCGGTGGTGATGCCGTCGGGCGAGGACGGGCTGTTCCTCGATATCACCGGCACCGCGCATCTGTTCGGCGGGGAGGCGCGGATGGCGCGGCGGATCGTGGCGTTGCTAAAGCGGCACGGCTTCACCGCGCGCGTCGCCGTGGCGGATACGCCGGGCGCGGCGTGGGCGCTGGCGCGCTACGCCCCGCAAATCTGCCCGCCCGGCGCACACCTCGACGCCCTCGCCCCGCTGCCGACCGCTGCGCTGCGGCTCGAACCGCGCGCGCGCGACTTGCTCAAACGGCTGGGGATCGAGACGATCGGCCAGCTCGCCGCCTTGCCCCGCGCCCCGCTCGCGCGCCGGTTCGGCGGCACGCTCATCGCGCGGCTGGATCAAGCATCGGGGCGGCTGGCGGAACCGCTCGCCCCCGTCATCCCGCCCGAAGCGATCGCCGTCGTGCAACGCTTCGCCGAGCCGATCGCCACCGCCGAAGCGATCGCGCATTGGCTCGGGGTGTTGATGCCGCGCCTCGTCACCGCACTGGCCGAAGCGGGGCTCGGCGCGCGCCTGATCGATCTGGTCGCCGATCGCATCGACGGCGTGCCGCAGCGCCTGCGCATCGGCCTCGCCCGCCCGACTCGCGACGGCGCGCATCTGCTGCGGCTGATCGTGCGCCGGATCGAGGAAATCGCGCCGGGCTATGGCATCGATGCGCTCGCGCTCCACGTCCGCCGCGCCGATCCGCTCGGCGCCGAGCCCTTTGCCGAAACGCTCGAAGACCGCGCGCCCGATCTTGCGCCGCTGATCGACACGCTCGCCAACCGCATTGGCATAAGCGCGCTGTGGCGCAGCGTGGCGGTCGAAAGCGACGTGCCCGAACGCTCGGTCGCCACCGCCCCGCCGCTCGACCCACCGGCACGCGCCGCACCCAAGATCAAGCCCGACGATGTCCGCCAGCTCGATCGCTCGCGCCCGCTGCATCCCTGGGATCCGCGCTGGCCGCGCCCGGTGCGGCTGTTGCGGCGGCCCGAACTGCTCGACCATGTCCTCGCCGAATTGCCCGACCAGCCGCCCAAGCGCTTCACCTGGCGCGGCATGGCGCACCGCGTGGTCCGCGCCGACGGCCCCGAACGCATTCTCGGTGAATGGTGGAAGCGCGGCACCGAGCGGCACAGCGTGCGCGACTATTTCCAGGTCGAGGATGAAGCCGGGCAGCGTTTCTGGCTGTTCCGTCGCGGCGATGGCGAACGCGGCGAGACGGGCGATCTTGCCTGGTTCATGCACGGAGCGTTCGGGTGACGTGGTGCGAGCTTCAGGTGACGACGCATTACAGCTTCCTGCGCGGCGCGTCCTCGCCCGAGCATCTGTTCCAGGCCGCCGCCATCGCCGGGATGCCCGCGCTCGGCATTACCGATCGCAATTCGGTCGGCGGGGTGGTGCGCGGGCTGGTCGCGGCCGAGCAAATGTCGGCGATCCGCCCGATCCGGCTGGTCGCGGGCTGTCGGCTCGATCTGGTCGATGGCACATCGGTGCTGGTCTGGCCCGAGGATCGCGTCGGCTGGAGCCGCCTCACCCGGCTGCTGACGCTCGGCAAGGGCCGCGCCGCTCCGCAAAAGGGCGAAAAAGGCCAGTGCTTCCTGCATTGGGAGGATGTCGCGGCGCATGCCGAGGGGCTGGTCGCAGCGCTCGTCCCCGGCCTCACCGAAACCTTCGCTGAAGACGATCAGGCGTTGCGCTGGATGGCGGATGTGTTCGGCACGCGCGGTCACCTCTGCCTGACCCAGCACCGCCGCCCCGGCGATGCGCAGCGGCTCCACACGCTCGACGCGCACGCCCGGCACTTCGGCCTGACCCCGCTCGCCACGGGCGACGTGCTCTATGACGTGCCCGAGCGGCGGATGCTGCAGGACGTCGTCACCGCGATCCGCCACCGCTGCACGATCGACGCGCTCGGCCATTCTCGCGAACGCAGCGCCGACCGCCATCTCAAAGGCCCCATGGAAATGGCGCGCCGTTTCAGGCTGCACCCGCACGCGCTCGCCGCCGCCGCCGCGATCGTCGAACGCTGCACCTTCAGCTTGCGCGAATTGAAGGACCAGTATCGCTATCCCGACGAGATCGTGATGACCCAGCGCACCCCGCAGGAAGCGCTGGCGGCGATGGCGCGCACCGCGCTGGCCGATCGCTTCGACGGCACGCCCCCGCCCGCTTATACCAGCTTGCTCGAACACGAACTCGGCCTGGTCGCGCATATGGGCTATGCGCCCTATTTCCTGACGGTGAATTCGATCGTGCGCTATGCCCGCAGCCAGGGCATTTTGTGCCAGGGGCGCGGATCGGCGGCGAATTCGGTGATTTGCTTCGTGCTCGGCATCACCTCGATCGATCCGGTCAAGCACAAGCTGCTGTTCGAACGCTTCATCTCCACCGAACGCCACGAACCGCCCGACATCGACGTCGATTTCGAACACGAACGGCGCGAGGAAGTGATCCAGTGGATCTACGACACCTATGGGCAGAACCACGCCGCGCTCACCGCCGTCGTCAGCCGCTATCGCTCGCGCGGCGCAGTGCGCGAAGTCGGCAAGGCGCTGGGCCTGCCCGAGGACATGACCGCCGCGCTCGCCTCGCAAATCTGGGGCTGGTCGAATGACGGCGTGCCCGAGGAGCATGTCGCCGCGCTCAACCTCGATGCCAGCGAGCCGCGCCTCGCGCTGACGCTCGACCTCGCCACGCAATTGATCGGCACGCCGCGCCATTTGTCGCAGCATCCCGGCGGCTTCGTGCTCGCGCATGACCGGCTCGACGATCTGGTGCCGGTCGAACCCGCCGCGATGGCCGATCGCCGTGTGGTCGAATGGGAAAAGCTCGATGTCGAGGAAATCGGGTTGATGAAGGTCGATATCCTGGGGCTCGGGATGCTCGGCTGCCTGCGCCGCTGTTTCGATCTGCTGCGCGATCATAAGGGCATCGACCTGCGGCTCGACAGTGCCGAGTTGCAGGAGGACGACCCCGCCACTTTTGCGATGATTCAAGAGGCCGACACGCTGGGCACCTTCCAGATCGAAAGCCGCGCGCAAATGTCGATGCTGCCGCGCATGCGCCCCGAAAATTTCTACGACATCGCGATCCAGGTGGCGATCGTCCGCCCCGGCCCAATCCAAGGCGACATGGTCCACCCCTATCTCAAACGCCGCGAACAACGCCGCATCGGCAAGGTTGAGATCCAATATCCCAGCCCGAAGCTGCGCGAGGTGCTGGAGAAGACGCTGGGCGTGCCGCTGTTCCAGGAACAGGCGATGCAGGTTGCCATCCTCGGTGCCGGGTTCAGCGCGGGCGAGGCCGACCGGCTGCGCCGCGCGATGGCGACCTTCAAGATGACCGGCGGCGTCGGCAAATTCCGCGATCCGCTGATCGAAGGGATGCGCGCCAACGGCATCAGCCAGGATTTCGCGGAGCGGCTGGTCAAGCAGATCGAGGGCTTTGGCAGCTATGGCTTCCCCGAAAGCCACGCGGCGAGCTTCGCCAAGATCGCTTACGCCTCGGCCTGGCTGAAATGCCACCACCCCGACATCTTCTGCGCGGCGCTGCTCAACGCCCAGCCGATGGGCTTTTACGCCCCCGCGCAAATCGTCCGCGACGCGCGCGAACATGGCGTGCGGGTGGTGCCGGTGTGCGTCAACCGGAGTGATTGGGACACCATCCTTCTCCCTCTCCCCTCCGGGGAGAGGGCCGGGGAGAGGGGCAGTGCGGGACGTAACACTTGCGTACTGCCCCTCTCCCGACCTCGCTTCGCTCGGCCACCCTCTCCCCGCCAGCGGGGAGAGGGAGATCCCCTCCGCCTGGGCTTGCGCATCGTGCTCGGCCTGTCGGGCGAGGATGCCGGCCGCATCCTCATCGCCCGCGCAACGCGCCCGTTCAGCTCGATCGAGGATGTCTGGCGGCGCGCGGGCGTCTCGCTGCTGACGCTCGAAAAACTCGCCCAGGCCGATGCGTTCCACGGCTTCGGCCTCGACCGCCGCCAGGCCTTATGGGCGGTAAAGGCTTTGGGACAGAAACCGCTACCCTTGTTCGCCGCGATCGAATCCCCCAGCGAACCCAGCGTCACGCTCGCCGCGCTCACCGCCGGGCGCGAAGTGGTCGAGGATTACCGCGCGACGCAATTGTCGCTGCGCGCGCATCCGGTCAGCTTCCTGCGCGGCGCACTCGACCGCCGCCGCATCACCCGCTGCGGCGATCTCAAAAGGTTGAAGGACGGCACCCGCGTCGAAGTGGCGGGGCTCATCCTGGTGCGGCAACGCCCCGGCAGCGCCAAGGGCGTGGTGTTCGTCACGCTGGAAGACGAGACCGGCATCGCCAACGCGATCCTGTGGCCCGACCGCTTCGAGGCGCAGCGCCGCACGGTGATGGCGGCGGCGATGCTCAGCGTACAAGGCCGCGTGCAAAGCGAAAGCGGCACGATCCACGTCATCGCCGACCGCATCACCGATCTCACCGGGCTGCTGCGCCAGATCGGCGAGATCGACCTGCCCCGCCTGACCATGCCCGGCGACGGTGCCACGCATGGCGGCACGATCGACCCGCGCGAACGGCGCATGGTGGGGCACGACCTCGAACCGGTCATCCCGATCCGCAGCCACGATTTCCACTGAGCCTATTTGTTCACCCCACCGTCTGTTCGATCACCCCGAAGATCGGGTGATGCTTGTCATCCTCCGCCCAGATCCGCACCGTATCGCCGCTTTTAAGGAACGGCGTCTCCGCCGCGCCGCGCAGGATCGTCTCGACCGTGCGCAGCTCGGCGAGGCACGCATAGCCGACGCCGCCCTCGGCGATCGGCTTGCCCGGGCCGCCATCCGCATCGCGGTTGGAAACGGTGCCCGAACCGACGATCGTCCCCGCGCCCAGCGCGCGCGTCTTGGCGGCATGGGCGATCAACGTGCCGAAATCGAAGGTCATGTCGACCCCGCACGCGACCCGCCCGAACGGCTTGCCGTTGAGATCGACCATCAGCGTGCGGTGCAATTTGCCGTCCTGCCACCACTCGCCGAGCGTATCGGGCGTGACGAACACCGGCGAGAAAGCACTGGCGGGCTTGGACTGGAAGAAGCCGAAGCCCTTGGCGAGTTCGCCCGGAATCAGGTTGCGCAAGCTCACATCGTTGGTCAGCCCGACCAGCCGCACCGCCGCCAGCGCCGCTTCGCGACTCGCGCCCTGCGGCACGTCGCCGGTCACCACCACCACTTCGCCCTCGAAATCGCAGCCCCAGCTTTCGTCCGCCAGCGGGATCGGCGCGCGCGGGCCGAGGAACCCGTCCGAACCACCCTGGTACATCAGCGGATCGTGCCAGAAGCTGTCGGGCAGCTCCGCCGCGCGCGCCTGCCGCACCAAAGCGACATGGTTCACATAAGCCGATCCGTCCGCCCATTGATACGCGCGCGGCAGCGGCGACGCCGCCTGATGCTCGTGAAAGCGCCGCATCGGGATCATTTCATGTTCCAGATCGGTGCTGAGATTCTGCAAATCGGGCAGCAGCCGGTCCCAATCGTCGAGGGCGGCCTGCAGCGTCGGCGCGATATGCGCGGCATCGGCATACCAGGCGAGATCGTTGGAAACCACGACGAGCTTGCCGTCGCGACCCGATGTGAGGCTGGCCAGTTTCATACACTCTCCTGTTTCGCCCAATCATAGCCCTCCCATAGGGCGTGTCGAGCGCAACCCGCTTGACGAAAGCGTCACCTCACCGCACACCCGGCAAAAGAGTTGCAGACGACAACTGTTATTGGAGAGACCTGACATGACGCTCGATTCCGTCGCCGGCCGCTTTGCCTATACCGAGGATCACGAGGCCTTCCGCCAGACCGTACGCCAGTTCCTGCAAAAGGAAGGCGTGCCGCACGTCGCCAAATGGGAGGAAGACAAGCTCGTCCCCAAGGATTTCTGGATCAAGGCCGGGGCGATCGGCATGCTCTGCCCGACCGCGCCCGAGGCTTACGGCGGGCTCGGCCTCGATTTCGGCTATAACGCGATCGTCGATGAGGAGATGGCCTATAACGGCGTGCCCGCCGGCTTCTCGCTCCAGTCGGATATCGTCGCGGGCTATATCGAAACCTATGGCTCGGAAGAGCAGAAGAAACAGTGGCTGCCCAAGATGGTGTCGGGCGAGGTCATCACCGCCATCGCCATGACCGAACCCGGCACCGGCAGCGACCTGCAGGCGATCCGCACCACGGCCAGGAAGGATGGCAATCACTATGTCATCAACGGCTCCAAAACCTATATCACCAACGGCCAGAATACCGATCTGACGCTGGTCGTCGCCAAGACCGATCCCGATGCCAAGCCCGCCTGGAAGGGCATGTCGATCATCCTGGTCGAGAGCGAGCGCGAGGGTTTCCAGAAGGGCCGCAAGCTCGACAAGATCGGGCAGGATGCCGCCGATACGTCGGAATTGTTCTTCAACGACGTGCGCGTGCCGATGACCAATTGCCTGGGCGAGGAAGGCAAGGGTTTCATCTATTTGATGAGCCAATTGCCGCAGGAACGCCTCTCCATCGCCGTCTCGGTCCAGGCCTCGGCGCAAAAGGCGTTCGACGAGACGGTCGAGTTCACCAAGACGCGCAAGGCCTTTGCCGGGATGGTGTTCGATTTCCAGAACACCCGCTTCGTCCTCGCCGACCTCAAGGCCAAATTGCAAGTCGGCTGGGCGCATCTCGACTGGGCGATCGCGCGCCATTTGAAGGGCGAGCTGACCAACGAAGAAGGCGCCGCCGCCAAATTGTGGCACACCGATCTGCAATGGGAAGTGATGGACGCCTGCCTGCAACTCCATGGCGGGGCCGGCTATATGAACGAATACCCCATCGCCCGCGCCTGGCGCGCGGCGCGCGTAACGCGCATTTTCGGGGGGACGAACGAGATCATGAAGGAACTGATTGGGCGGTCGCTGTAGGGGGACGCGGGCGTCACCCCGGCCTTGTGCCGGGGTCCACCGCGCGGCTGGCCTAACCGCTTGTTCGACAGAGGTCAGCTATGGGCCCTAACTTTGGTCGTCCAGCGACCGGGGCGGAAAGCCAAAAAGCCACCGCAGAAGTTCCAATGCCTCCCGTTCCGCCATTACCATTGGAAATTATTGAATAATTTTTCCAATTGAAGTCGCCTTCCGCCCTAATGCACGCCATCGGTTCGGCGCTTGTGGGGTTAGCCGTGGCCACCACCGATAATGTTTTTGCCCACTTCGATGATTTCTTTCATATGTTCAGGCATCGGCAAACCGGCGTTGCGATCCGCCATCGTCGCGAAAGCGCCTTTAGTGACGGCTATGGTTACAACAACGCAACCCGTGACTGTCGCGACAATTAACGCAGTTAGCGCGTGCGGCTGGTCGGCTCCGAATCTATCTGAGCGACAGAGCGAAACAACAAGAACTGTGGCTAGAAACAAAACTAATACCAACCTCCGATGATACTGACTCACGGGGGGATTCCCAAAGCGGCGAAACTCTGACTCTATGGCTGTCGATTGGAGGGCATGGCCATGGGTGCAGCGATCGGAATGCGGAACGACTTTGACGCC